>ERZ773269.202-NODE-202-length-69562-cov-4.471866_pt1 | contig 69562 bp, 61 predicted proteins | sample MGYA00511958_ERZ773269 | MGnify/ENA primary metagenome ERZ773269 (study PRJEB29015, sample SAMEA2737761) | human gut metagenome | biome: human gut; feature: human-associated habitat; material: faeces | place: China | collected 2012 ... | reverse complement strand
CATACCTTGGTAGCTTAAATAATCAATTTTGTCTAACTTTTTTGTTGCACTTCATTAAGGTCAGCTTGGCGGGATTTTTTGCAAGCAGATTGATTGAAAGCGCATTCTTGTTTCGGTTATAATTTGGGAAATGGGAAAGGAGACGCTAATATGAAGTACACTGCTACCAAAGAGACGTTGAACCAACTTGTTGCCGACCTTAGCCAGATGGCGATGGTGATCCACCAGACCCATTGGTACATGCGGGGCACCAATTTCTTGAAGTTGCACCCGTTGATGGATGACTTTATGGATGAAATCAATGACCAATTGGATGTTATTTCTGAACGGCTGCTGGCCCTTGATGGACACCCATTCTCGACGCTTGCGGAAATGGCCGCTAATACAAAGATTAAAGATTGGCCGGGTAACTTTGACAAGACTACTCCAGAGCGGTTAGCCCACCTGGTAGACGGCTACCGTTACCTAGCCGCTTTATACCAGCACGGAATTGAAGTGTCCGACACCGAGAAAGATTACTCCACCCAAGATATTTTCATTGGCTTTAAGACCGCGATTGAAAAGAAAATTTGGATGTTGCAGGCTGAACTAGATCAGGCCCCAGAAATTGATGCGTAGTCAGCTTTCATTATTGCTATCGAAAAAGACGAAGGCCACCAGGGTTCGGTAAAACCGAGCTCTGGTGGCCTTCATACGTTTTTTAGTTAGTACGATACCAATATTTATGTCTAAAGGATTGTCGACTGGTAATTAGCGCTTGTTTAAGATGTTTTGGCCGATACCGTTGCCCTCGTCCTGAGCTGGATGCCCATCCAGGATCTGACCACCGATGCTGGCGGTGTGTGACGCCTTATTCAGCTCTTTGAAGAGACTGTTTAGATTATTGACCGTCGCTTGATCACCAGCCTGGTATTGCTGGGCAACTTTTTTCGCGTCAAAACTGTGGTGACTAGTTAGTTCAAACGGAATTCGCTGGTCCTGTTGGACACGCTTGAGGTAAATTTTGATTCCGGTAGTAATATCGAGCCCCATTTCGTTGAAAATACGGCTTACGTCATCCTTTAGCTGATCATCGATTTTAATATTAATCTGTGCCATTTGGCATCCGCTCCTTTCTGTTGTTACTTTACCACGTTTTTTAATTTCTGTATACTATTTTATATAAAATGGTATACAGAAATATAGGTGAAGAACTTAATTCGGTTTTAAACTGTTTTACAAACATATCAAATATTAATATTCGTATTTTATTTTAAAACAGGTTGATTTAAACCTATTTGTTCGTTATTATAATGACACATTCGAATGTTGTTGCACTGTCACTAGAGAGAATAAAGGAGAAGTTAACCCATGCAAAATGAATTCTCAACTGTTGAAGACGCGCTGACCCAATTGAAGAATGGCGGCTACATTATCCTGGCCGATGATGAAAGTCGGGAAAACGAGGGAGACCTGGTTGCACTCGGCGACGGTATCGATGCCACGACCGTTTATGAAATGCTGAACGAAGCCAACGGATTGATGTGTGTTCCCGTGACTGAGAAGATTGCCCACCGCTTAGGCTTCGTCCCGATGGTCGAACACAGCACCGACCCGAACCAGACCCCATTCATGGTCACCGCGGACGGGACCTACGAGGCGACGGGGGTAACTACCGGCGTGTCTGCCTTTGACCGTGCAGCAACAATTCGACAAATTGCCAAGCCTGATGCGCAGGCAAGTGACTTTAACCACCCGGGACACATTCAACCACTGTATGCCCAGGAACACGGCTTGCGTGACCGGACTGGCCATACTGAAGCGTCCGTTGACTTAGCATACCTGGCTGGCAAGGAACCAGTAGCGGTCATCATTGAAGTCTTGAAAGAAGATGGTACGATGGCCCGCCGTGATAGCCTCTTTGAATTAGCCCAACGGGTTCACGTTCCATTCATCACGATTAAGCAAATTACTGATTACATGGACGCAAAGGGGATTGACTACGCTGCTCAATTGGCAGAAAAAGTAACTGAATAACCTCCTTTTTCGTAAAAAGACGGAAAGCAGGGGCGCTGGAATAGATATTCGCGGCGCTCCTGCTTTTATGTTTCATGTGGAACAATGTAAAAACCGCGGCTCGAGCACTGTGCCCAAGTCGCGGCTGCGTTATTAAATTAATTTGAATACAGTTTCTTGACGGCCTGCACGTCCGCTGGTTGAATTGTGTAGTACGAGCCAGCAGGCTGCATTACCGAGACGTTATTGGTGTGGTCAAGTCCAATGGCGTGGCCGAGTTCGTGCTCTGCCGTGTTCACGATCCGCTGGCTAGAGTAACCATAGAGCGGGTTGAGCAGGTAGTGCTGGTTGAGGTATACGTCCGCGTGAACCATTCTCCTGGTAACCGGGTTGGTCGATGCTTCCGTCAGGCCCGCTGCACTAGTGTTGTTATCGTCCATCTTTTTGACGACAATGTCTGCCTGCTGCTGGTCCGTAGTGGTTCGGAAGCGGAAGGCTCCCGTTTGGTTCCAACTCTGAATGGCCGCGTTCGTCGCGTTGTCTAAAGTGGTATTGCCGGTATTTACGAACACGGTTGCTTCTTGGCTAGGCCAGCGGCCGTTAGTTGGCACCTGGTCGGCTCCGGCAGCCTTACTGCTGGACTGGTTGCCAGTTTTACCACTGCTAGTTGCCTTAGTACCAGTAACCAGCTGGGCAACCCGCTCGCGGGCCTGCCACAGCCGCTGGTTAGCTGCCTGCTGGAACTGCTGGTTATTAAAGTAGTACCAGCCAACTCCCAGGATGAGGATCCACCAGGCGAGGTGCTTGACCAGTCGAAAAACAACCCCTACTGTGTCCACCTTCTTTCTCACAAATAAGGATACCCTTACTTTTTGTCATAGGTGTGAACCAGAAATTAAGGAATGGTAAAACGACGATTATATTTGCCTCGCCTGTGCGGTCTGGCGGTTAATCAGGACCAGGAGGAGCAGGGTAATCAGGGCGTAGGCAAAGGAATTCCAGCCCAGGCTTGCTAGTCCGAAGTGGCGGAGGGTCGTGGCCGCGGTGAGGGAGCTGGTGGCAATCCCGATATTATAGAAGACGGGGCTTAGTGATGACGCCAGCATGGCTCCGGCCGGGTACTTGCTGCTGGCAATGTTTAAAAAGTAGAGCTGGATCGGTGAGCTAAAGAGGGGGATCAGCAGCCCCAGCAGGCTGAGCACCAGGATTCCAGTCGCCGGTGTCCGCATGGCGGTACTGAAAAGTGCGAGCAGGAAGAGGATGGCAAGGTAAACACCGTGGAGCCGCCGCATTCCATTTTTGGCCCCGAGTCGGCCGGAAAGGAGGCTGCTGATGACGTCAATTCCACCGAGGAGCATTAGGATTGCGCTGAGCATGGTGGTACTAAAGCCCAGTGTTTGCCGAATTAACGGCCGAATATAAGTATAGTAACCGTATAAAGTAGCGGCCGCGCAAGTGACGAAGCCGATGCCCAGCCAAATGTTTTTATCCCGGAGAAGGGTCAGCTGGTCTCGAATTCCACTAGCGGGGATGGCGAGCTTTCGGGGCACCAGGATCGCGGCCAGGACGGTGGAAATGGCAGTAACGCCCGCGACCATAATAAAGGCGGCCTGCCAGTTCCAAAGATCGGCAATCAGCGTTCCTAGCGGTAATCCCAGGACCGTGGCGATACTAAAACCGGTATACACCAGCGCAGTCATCGCCGACCGCTTCTTCTGGTTGGGAGCGAGTTGGTAGACGATGGCTTGGATTAGCGACTCTAAAATTCCGGCGACTGAGGCAGTGACGACCCGGGAAAAGAGGAAGCAGGGATAGTTCGGTGCAAAGGAACTGATGAGGGTCCCACTAAGGAAAATCAGCATCAGCACCAGCAGGAGCCGGTACTTATTGAAGCGGTTGGTATAGAGGGTTACCACCGGCGTCATCAGGGCGTAGGTCCAGGCAAATAGTGAAATCAGTCCCGCAATGTGGGGGAGTGATTCATGGTAGGTGTGGGCAATCAGGGTCAGGTTGCCGACCACCATGAATTCGTTACAGCCGAGCATGAAGGCGATGAGAACGAAAACGGTCGTAATAGTATTCAAATGACGGTTCGATAGTTGTTGCATAGTAATTCCTCACGGTTTAAGATGGTTAACCTCATTGTAGCAAAATGGGGGACCGAACCGTAAGTTTGTTTTAAGACTGTTCATATTGTTACCGCTTCACCTATTAATATTATATAATAATATTAATAACAGAAAGGAGAGCGCTTATGACCAAAACTTTTACTAAAGAAGAACTCAGCAAGTATGACGGACAAAACGGGCAGCCTGCTTATGTTGCAATTGAAGGGATCGTCTATGACGTTTCTGGTAAAGAGGCCTGGAAAGGCGGCCGGCACCACGGCAACCAGGCTGGGCAAGATTTAACCAAGGTCTTGATCAACCTCTCACCCCACGGAAAGAAAGTCTTAGATGGTTTGCCGGTAGTTGGTAAATTAGCAAAATAAGTTAAAATGGCCGCTTGACGTTCATTCCATATGGAAAACGTCAAACGACCATTTTTAATTACTGTTAGCCCCATACCTTTTCGGCAATGGATTTGACGAGCTTCAACTTAGCCCATTGCTGGTCTTCGGTCAGAATATTTCCTTCTTCGGTCGAGGCAAAACCACATTGCGGGCTCAGACAGAGTTTATCGAGGGGATGATACTAGGCCGCCTCGTGGCGCCGTTCAATGATGTTCTGGTGGTCTTCCAACCCACCGTTCTTGGCGGTCTTCCAGCCCTAGTGAAAAGTCACGGGCCGTTACAGAAAAATTTTTCATTTAGCGCTGGTTTATTTTACAATGGGTTAATAGCAGAAAAAGGGAGTAGTAACATGACGCAGCATAAATTAGTGGTAATTTCACTCGATTCCATGGGCTTTCGCGACTTGAATGAGCTCCGCGAGCTGACGCCGAACCTGGCGGCCCTGATTGACCAGGGGGCCTGGGTGAAACGGGTTCAGGGAATTTTTCCGACATTGACCTACCCGTCCCACACCTCGATCATTACCGGGCAGTATCCCGCGGTGCACGGGATTATCAATAACACCAAGCTCCAGCCGCGGCGGCAGTCACCGGACTGGTACTGGTACCGTAAGGACATCAAGTCTGTGCCGCTCTACGATGTTGCCCGGCAGGCGGGGTTAACGACCGCGGCCTTCCTATGGCCCGTTACCGCGGGGAGCAAGATCGACTACAACCTGGCAGAAATCTTTCCCAACCGGATTTGGACTAACCAGGTGTTAGTTTCGCTGAAGGCCAGTTCACCCTGGTTCCTGTTCCAGATGAACCACCGCTACGGCAAGCTCCGGCGGGGGATCAAGCAGCCCTGGCTCGATGACTTCATCACGGCGTGCGCGGTCGATACCTTGAAAAATAAGCAGCCGGACCTGACCCTCATCCACCTGGTTGATATGGATAGTATGCGGCACCGCTATGGAGTCCGGTCAGCAGAAGCCAAGGCGGCCTTGCAGCGGCTAGACGGCCGGGTTGCCCGGCTAATTCGGGCTACCAAGGATGCCGGCACCTTTGCCGATACTAACTTTGTCGTCCTCGGTGACCACTACCAGATCAACGTGCAAAAGATGATTCACCTGAACATGCTCTTTGCCAAGCAGGGCTGGCTGAGCCCGGTCGCTGGGGAAACCACTTACCGTAATAACTGGCGGGTGACGGCGAAGACCTGTGATGGTGAGACCTACGTTTATGTCCGCGGGGATGTTGACCGGGGCGCTGTTAAGCAAATCATTGCCCGCGCCGAGGGGGTCGAACGCATCTATGACGGTGCCGAAGCAGTCAAACGGGGTGCCGATCCGCGCTGCGCCTTCCTGGTGGAAGCCAAGCCAGGCTACTACTTTACCGACGAGGTCAACCGGCCCGCGGTTGTGGAAACGGTGGATCCCGCTTCACTGGGGATGCCTGACCGCTACCGGGGGGTTCACGGCTACGGCCCCGACCAGGCAAACTACTACACGACGGCGATTTTTGCTGGACCTGATATTAAGCCGGGCGTCACCGTTGAGGGCGCCCACCTGGTTGACGAGGGGCCAACCTTTGCCCAGTTGCTCGGTTTGCAGTACCCGGTACCAACCGCGGGGCAGGCAATTCAAGAAATTATTAGGAAATGAGGATCAGTGTGAAGTTTACAAAGCAACAATGGCAATGGATTTTTTATGATTGGGCCAATTCAGGTTACGGAATTTTAGTCGTCACCGCGGTCCTGCCGGTTTATTTTAAGGCTGTCGCACGGGACGCTGGGGTTTCGGCGGCAAATTCCACGGCACTCTGGGGCTACGCTAATAGTTTGGGCACGCTGGTGATCTCGCTGTTAGCACCACTCTTGGGGGCGCTCGCCGACTATCCACGGTTTAAGCGCTGCTGGCTGAACCTGTTTACATGGACCGGGATTCTCTTAACCTTCGCCCTTGCCGTCGTGCCACCGCAGCAGTGGCAGGCCCTGTTAGGAATATACGTGTTGAGCGTCATCGGCTATTCCGGTGGGAACCTCTTTTATGATAGTTTTCTGACCGACGTGGCGGACGACCGGCAGATGGACCTGGTATCCGCGACCGGTTACGGGATGGGCTACCTCGGTGGAGTCGCGGCCTTTGTTATTTTCCTCGCGGCCCAGTTGAGCAACGGCTTTGGCGGTTTGCTGTCCAGCTATGGCGTGGCCCAGTTTAGCTTTATCGTTGCCGCGGTCTGGTGGATTATTTTCGCCTGGCCTCTGCTTCGTCACGGGCACCAGCGTTATAGCGTAACGGCGGTACGCAACCCCCTGACCGATAGTCTGCGGCGGCTGGTAATGACTTTCCGGCACATCAAACAGTACCGCCGGGTTACCTGGTTTTTGGTCGCCTACTTCTTTTACATTGACGGGGTCGATACTATTTTCACAATGGCAACCGCGATTGGGAAGGACATGGGAGTTGACACTACCACGCTGATGATTGTCTTATTGGTAGTCCAGCTAATTGCCTTTCCGTTTTCCCTCCTGTACGGCTGGCTGGCCCGGCGGACGTCCAGTCGGGCTGCCGTCCTGACTGGGATTTGCGTTTACTTGTTTATTTGTTTATATGCCTTGAAGCTCGATAGCTTGTTTGATTTCTGGTTCCTGGCAATCTTAATCGGTACCAGTCAAGGCGGGTTGCAGGCTTTGAGCCGGTCCTACTTTGGTCAGCTTATCCCGAAGGAAGCAAGCAGCGAATTTTTCGGCTTTTACAATATTTTGGGTAAGTTTTCGGCAATCCTGGGGCCGCTCGTTGTCGGCCTGGTCACCCAGCTAACGGGGAAGTCGACGATCGGGATAACGTCATTAGCAGTGCTGTTTGCCGTCGGGCTGGTTGTTTTTCTGGCCTTGCCACAATCTAGTAAGTGAGCACGCGCTTTTGTGATTCAAGCGGCAGGACAGCTGAAATCTTATGGTATTTGGAGGAATATTTAGTGAGATTAAATGCCCAAGTAATTGTTCGGGCCTGTTCAGGATTAAACTTTATCCTGATCTGGGGTGGAATTTGGCTTGACGACAAAATCAGCAGCAATTGGCTTTTCTACCCATTGATGACCCTCTTTCTGGTTAATAGTGCAGTGCTGGTTATTATGTCTTTAATGGGCCAGCGCAAGTAGGATGGAAATAATCACGAGGCTGGTGAGAAAACGATGGTTTTCTCACCAGCCTCGTGCTAGTTTTCAATAATTACAAAGGTCACGTGGCAACCCCCCAGGCTGACTTTTGGAAGGCAAGGTAATTTGCCTCCAGACGCTAGTTATCCATGCCAGGCAACCACTTTCCCCGTCTTTTGAGGTGTTTAAAAAATGTTATCCCGGAAAAGGCCAACGACCCGGCCGAGGATTCTAACATTCTTGAGATAAATGGGGTCCATCGTATCATTTTCCGGTTGGAGACGGAAGCGGTCTTTTTCCTTGAAGAACCGCTTGCAGGTGGCCTCGTTGTCCTCGTTCATGGCGATGACAATATCCCCGTTTTTGGCGGTTGACTGTTTCCGGACAATCACCTGGTCGCCATTAAGGATTCCGGCCTTGATCATGCTGGTTCCCCGAATGGTCAGCATGTACAGGTCGTTATTATCCTGAATCGATGGTGGGATGGGGAAGTAGTCGGTGGCATCCTCCACGGCCAGAATTGGCTGTCCGGCGGTAACCACCCCTAGCAAGGGAATTTTTGTTTGTAGGGGCTTTACGCCGAGAAGGTCGAAGCCCTTGGGCGTAATTTCCAGTGCCCGGGGCTTGGAGGGGTCTTTTTGGAGGAAACCGCCCTCGATTAGGCGGTTGATGTGTCCATGAACCGTCGACGTGGACGAAAGACCGACCGCACTACAAATTTCACGCACGGTCGGTGGGTAGCCGTGCTCGGTCACTGCTTTGTGAATATAATTGAGGACCGCTAATTGTTTATTTTTTACTGGCTTCATTATGCCAACACCTCATTAAAAATAGTATTATAATAAAGAATATCATAGTTTGTGCCGAACTTCAAACACACGTTCGCAATTGACAAACTTTGACATTAACTTAAAATGAGAGTGTGCTAGAACTAGCCTGTTTAGTTCGTCGTAGCTGCCTTTGCAAAAATAGTTGCGACATGCAGCAAGTCCATTTTGGGCAACCTGGCCGCGAGTTTGCGCTGCAACACTGTTATTTTTAAACCAGGGGGATTTCACCCCATGTTAAAGCTGACCAGGTTGCTGGATAATTTTCATTTAACTGAATTACGATTGGAGGGTAAAGATTATGGCTGAATCCGCAGAACAAGAGAAGTTATTGAAACGGATCAATGAATTGGCCCACAAGAATAAAAAAGAAGGGTTAACCGAGGCGGAAACACGTGAACGTGAGCGTCTTCGCCGGGAATACATCAAAAACTTCCGGGAAACGATGCGTAGTAACATTGAAATGATGCGTATCTACGATAAAGAGGGCAATGAAGTTACCCCAGAAAAAGTCCGGGAAGTTCAACGTAAAAAGGGCCTGCGTGATGATTAAATTGGATTAGCTCTTTTCAATTTATTAACATTCGTGTAATATGAACAAGTAACTATGCAAAGGGGGAAATACTCGTGGCGACAACAATTGTATGGGCCATTTTAGCCCTATTAGTCGGTCTGCTGGTCGGCTTCTTTGGTGCTCGTAAGTACATGGAAAATTACCTTCGCAACAATCCACCGATTTCTGAGGAAATGCTGCGGACGATGATGCTCCAAATGGGTCAGAAACCATCCAGCCGGAAGTTGCACCAAATGATGCAATCGATGAAGGCCCAGGCTAAAAAAGCTAACACTAAGTAATTTTGACCTGTCCCATAACTAAAAGCAGGCCTCCAGCGTTCGACTTTGCCGAGCGTTGGAGGCCGTTTGTATACTGCGCTATTTGCAGTTTAATTGATAGGGTTAGAAGTCGTCGTTCTTCGGCTTGGGGGGCATGACGTATTTGAAATCCGGGTTGATTTGCTGATCGAGCTGGTCGAAGGCGGCTTGCATTTGCGCTTCTAGCTGGGCTTGATACTTTTCGTCCAGCTTGGTCTTGTGGTCGACGACGATTGGCTTACCAAATGCAATCTGCCGGGGTTGTCGGGTAAAGAGCTTACCGAACGAGAGTGGTCCCTGGTAGACAGCCGGCACGAGCGGGACGTTTGCCAACTTGGCAATCAGGGTCGCCCCACCCTTGAGCTTCGCTGAATAGCGGGAGCCGCTCGGGAAAATGATGGTCGAGAGGTCCGACTGACGCAACAGCTTGACCGGTTGCTTAATGGCTGATGGGCCCGGGTGCTTTCGGTCTACCGGATAGGCATTGAGCGCCCGCAGAAACTTGGCCGCTAGCGGATTCTTAAAGAGCTCTTTTTTTGCCATGAAGCTAAACTTCTTGGGCCAAACTGCGATTGCGATGAGGACCGGGTCCATCCAGGTCCGGTGTGGGGCGACGATGATGTAATTTCCTTCCGGAAGGTTTTCCCGGTTGTATATTTTAGCCCGCCCGTTAATGAGGGTTAAAAATGGGCTGACGATTTTTACTAAGACGGTGTAAAGCATAGCTATTTCTTCCAATCTTTTTAATTTCTTTGTAAAGTATGACGAAAAATAACGCAACATGCAAGTGGAGGGCGAAAAGTGTCATGAAAAACCAGGCTAACCTATTGAAAGACGATGAGCGAATCGATCAGCTATACAGTAATGATGTGCGGTTAATTCAGAGCCCGAGTTGCTTTGCCTTTTCGCTGGACGCGGTCCTGCTCGCTGATTTTGTTCGCCCCAACCAACGGCAACGGCTGCGGACGGTTGACCTTTGTGCCGGTAACGCAGCAATTGGCTTGTTTTTACATGATAAGTTGGGCGGGCAGTTTACCGAAGTGGAACTGCAACCGCGGATTGCGGATATGGCTCGCCGAAGCATCGAATTAAACGGCCTGGCGGAGCGGTACCAGGTCCTCAACCTGGATATTGCGGATGTCTTTTCTGTAATTCCGAAGGACTCCGCCGATGTGGTGCTGTGTAACCCGCCGTATTTTCCGGTGACCGCAAAGAGCCAGAAGAATCCCAACCAGTACTTGGCAATTGCCCGGCACGAACTTAAAACCAACTTGGTGACCGTTGCCCAGCAGATGAGCGGCCTGCTAAAAATGAACGGCCACGGTTACCTAGTTCACCGGCCGGACCGGCTAACGGAAATTTTAACGGTCCTCCAGCAAAACCGGCTGGTGCCGAAACGTCTCCGTTTAATTTATCCTAAGCCAGGGCGGGAGGCTAACATGGTGCTGATTGAAGTTATTAAGGACGGCAAGGCTGGGGGCTTGAAGGTTGTCCCACCATTGACGGTCAACGATGCGGCAGGAAACTACCAGCCGGAAGTGAGGAAGCTGTTGTATGGAGAAGAGTAAAGATTACTATATCTACGTTCTTTACTGCGCCGATGACAGCCTTTATTGTGGCTTTACCGATAATGTAGCCCGCCGGTTTGCCGCCCACCAGGAGTTTCGAGGAGCCAAGTACACGAAGGTCAAATCCCGCCACCCGTTGCGGCTGGTTTATAGCGAGCGCTTTAGCAGCAAGCACGACGCGCTCAGTGCAGAATACCACTTCAAACACCAGTCCCGGCAAAAGAAACTGCTTTATCTGTCGCACCACGGGGTCAACCTGGCTTCCTTCGTGCGGTCACGGAAATTTAACTGATTAGTGGCTGAAAGACTTGTCAAGCACGGGGCTTTTTTGTATACTATTATTCGGTGTTTAATAACATATAACACACCCGTGCCGATAAGTGGGGATGTGCCTAACTTTTGTCAGGTTCCGCACTTAGCTGACGCCCGGGGAGGAAAAAACATTTTGGAGGTATAACACTAATGTCTGTTGTTACTATGAAGCAATTGCTTGAAGCTGGTGTTCACTTCGGTCACCAGACTCGTCGTTGGAACCCAAAGATGGAAGAATACATCTTCACTGAACGTAACGGTATCTACATCATCGACTTACAGAAGACTGTTAAGCTGATTGATACTGCTTACGACTACATGAAGAACGTTGCTGCTGATGGCGGCGTGGTTCTCTTTGTTGGTACCAAGAAGCAAGCTCAAGACTCAATCGAAGAAGAAGCCACTCGTGCTGGTCAATACTACGTTAACCACCGTTGGTTAGGTGGTACCCTGACCAACTGGAAGACGATCCAATCCCGGATTGCTCGTCTGAAGGAATTGAAGAAGATGGCTGAAGACGGGACTTTCGATGTCCTTCCTAAGAAGGAAGTTGCTGTTTTAACTAAGCAGCGCGAAAAGTTGGAACGGTTCCTCGGTGGGATTGAAGACATGCCACGGATCCCAGATGTTCTGTTCATCGTTGACCCTCACAAGGAACAAATTGCGGTTAAGGAAGCTCAAAAGCTGCACATTCCAATCGTTGCGATGGTTGACACCAACACCGACCCAGACGACATCGACTACGTTATCCCTTCAAACGATGACGCTATCCGTGCCGTTCGTCTGATCACTTCCAAGATGGCAGACGCAATTGTCGAAGGTAAGCAGGGTCAAGATGATGCTCAACAAGCAGAAGCTGCTGCCGACGAAAACGCCGAAGAAGAAACTGTTAGTGAAGATTCATTGAAGAACCTGAAGAACAGTGTTGAAGGCAAGTAATATAACCGATGAATACTTGGGCTGTTTTGTGTTATGGACCATTGTGGCCCTAAGTACAAACAGCCCTTTTTTAGCAAAGATCTTAAAATTAAAGGAGAGAGTTAGTAATGGCTGAAATCAAAGCTGCTCAAGTTATGCAATTACGTAAGAAGTCCGGTGCCGGCATTATGGATGCTAAGAAGGCCTTAGTTGCCAGCGATGGTGACATGGACAAGGCCATGGATTACCTTCGTGAAAAGGGAATCGCCAAGGCTGCCAAGAAGAGCGACCGGGTTGCTGCCGAAGGGTTAGCAGAAGTTGCCGTTAATGGTAATACTGCAGCCATCGTTGAATTGAACTCCGAAACGGACTTCGTTGCGGCTAGTGATCCCTTCAAGGACCTCTTGAAGAAGGTTACTGAATTAATCAGTGAAAACAAGCCAGCTAACGTTGAAGAAGCTCTGGCCATCAAGACTGACAACGGGACTTTGAACGATGACATCATCGCTACTACCCAAAAGACTGGTGAAAAGGTTAGCCTGCGCCGGTTTGCCGTTGTAGAAAAGGATGACGGCGACAGCTTCGGTGCATACCTGCACCAAGGTGGTCAAATTGCTGCCCTGGTTGTTCTGGAAGGTGCTGACGAAGTAACCGCCAAGGACGTTGCAATGCACGTTGCCGCTATTAACCCTGAATTCATGACCCGTGATGACGTTTCCCAAGACCGTTTGGACCACGAACGGGCAATCTTCAAGGAAGAAACGCTCAACGAAGGCAAGCCAGCTAAGATCGTTGACAAGATTGTTGAAGGTCGGTTGAACAAGTTCTTATCCCAAATCTGCCTTGCTGACCAAGAGTTCGTTAAGGATTCCGACAAGACCGTTGCTGAATACGTTAAGGATAACGGTGGGAAGCTGAAGTCCTTCATTCGTTACGAAGTCGGCGAGGGAATCGAAAAGAAGCAAGACGACTTTGCACAAGAAGTTAAGGACCAAATGAACTAAGCGTTCGGTTGGCTACGAAAGGACGTACTGGTGAGTGCGTCCTTTTTTACAAGGTCTGTTAAGGAGGATCACGATGGCAGAGATTAAGTATCAACGAGTTATCCTAAAGCTGAGTGGGGAGGCCCTGGCCGGTGAAAAGGGCTTCGGTATTAACCCGCCGGTTTTGCAGGATGTTGCAAAGGAGCTAAAGGCCGTTCATGACAAGGGCGTTCAGATTGCAATCGTTGTCGGTGGTGGTAATATGTGGCGGGGCGTTACTGGCGAACAGCTGGGGATGGAACGCGCCCAGGCCGATTATATCGGGATGCTGGCGACGATTATGAATGCCCTGTCCTTGCAGGATGCCCTGGAATCAATCGGGGTGCCAACCCGGGTTCAAACTTCAATTGAGATGCGGCAGATTGCTGAACCATATATCCGGCGGAAGGCAATCCGCCACCTTGAAAAGGACCGGATTGTGATTTTTGCTGGTGGAACGGGGAGCCCATACTTCTCCACTGATACCACGGCGGCATTGCGGGCTGCGGAAATTAACGCCGACGCAATTTTGATGGGTAAAAACGGGGTCGACGGAGTTTACTCCGCGGATCCCAACCAGGATAGCAGTGCCGTTAAATTTGACGAATTGACCCATATGGACCTGATCGAAAAGGGCCTCCATGTGATGGACACAACTGCCAGTTCATTATCCATGGACAACCACATTCCAATCGTGGTCTTTAATTTGAACACTGCTGGTAACATTATGAAGGTTGTTACTGGCGAGCAAGTTGGAACAACAATTGAGGGGGATTAACAATGGCATCAAGCAAAGAAATCTTAAACGATGCAAAACAGAAGATGAAGAAGTCAGGTGACGCGTTACAGCGGAGCCTGGCGGATATTCGGGCCGGGCAGGCCAATGCCAGCCTACTGAACTCAGTGAAGGTTGAATACTACGGAGCACCGACACCGTTAAACCAAGTGGCGTCGATTACGATTCCGGAAGCACGTCAATTGCTGATTACGCCATATGACGAGAGCATTCTGGAAGAAATTGAAAAATCAATTTACGCTTCGAACCTCGGCTTGACACCGCAGAACGACGGTAGTGCAATTCGGCTGATTATTCCGCAATTGACGGAAGACCGGCGAAAGGAACTGGTCAAGGACGTAAAGGCGGAATTAGAAAAGGCCAAGGTTGCTGTCCGCAACGTTCGTCGTGAAGCCATGGACGACCTCAAGAAGGGGAACAAGAACGGCGATTTCAATGATGATGAATTCCATGATCTGGAAAAACAGGTTCAAAACGAAACCGATGCTGGGATCAAGAATTTGGAAGACATCGCTGCGGCGAAGGAAAAAGAACTGTTGCAATAACGTAATTAGTTGTGGAGGCCGAGGACTAACTCAGCCTCTTAGCTATTTTAAAGCTGAAAATGCACCAGCGCGGGAGCCAATTGGCGGGTCGAACACTGATAAAACAGGGCTTGACCACTCCCCAATAGACTAGCTGCGCGTCGATGGAGGTGGGACGACGAACTAGTCAAGCTCGTTCTGTCCCGCCCTCTTTCAAATTGTATTTTATTCGCAGGAGCTTTATAATAAATTAGCGTTTATTTTTGAATGGCAAAGACACGCTAATAGATGGAGGAAAAAAGATTGTTCGCAAAAAAGGATCCCGTTAGTGAAAACATGGCGATTGATATGGAGCGCATTCCTCACCATATCGCCATCATTATGGACGGCAATGGCCGGTGGGCGCAAAAACGCCACTTGCCACGGGTTGCGGGCCACAAGCAGGGAATGCAGACCGTGAAAACAATTACGATTGCGGCCAGTAATTTGGGGGTGAAGGTCCTCACCCTCTACGCTTTTTCAACCGAAAATTGGAAGCGGCCCTCGAGTGAGGTTAACTACCTAATGCAGTTGCCAATCCGCTTCTTCTCAACTTTCGTGCCTGACCTGGTGAAGAATAATGTGCGGGTAATGGTGATGGGAGACATTCAGCGCCTCCCAGCCAAGACGCAGCAAGCGGTTAATGATGCGATTGCGGATACGGCTAACTGTGATGGGATGGTTTTGAATTTTGCCCTTAATTACGGAAGTCGGGATGAAATTACCCGTGCCGTTCAGGAGGTGGCTGCTGCCGTTCAGGCGGGAACCATTTCCCCAGAGGCAATTGATGAGGAACTGATTAGTCAGCACTTAATGACGGCACCCCTTGGTGAATTCGCTGACCCGGATTTATTGATTCGGACGAGTGGTGAAGAGCGAATCAGTAATTTTCTTCTTTGGCAACTGGCGTATAGTGAATTAGAATTCGTCCCCGAGCACTGGCCGGACTTTGACGCGGAGTCGTTAAGGCGGGCAATCGTAGAATTTCAGGGACGCCACCGGCGGTTCGGTGGTTTAAAAAATGAATAGGAGCGGGTGGTAACGTGAAAACGAGAATTATTACTGCAGTAATTGCCCTGGCAATTTTTATTCCACTGATTGTCTACGGTGGCTGGCCACTGACGATTGCTGCACTTGCTTTGGGAATTGTTGCAATTTCCGAAGTATTAGTCATGAAAAAGATGTTTTTGATTTCCTTTGAGGCCATTATCAGTTATCTAGGGGTGGCGCTGCTGATCCTGCCAGACAGTTGTCTGGACTTTCTCCCTAGTGTGGCAACCCGGTGGTTCGGCTTCTATGTCTTAGTGGTCCTCTTACTGCTGCACACCGTGATTCGCAAGCAGCGCTTTACTTTTGATGACGCTGGGGTGTTGACCCTGGCAATGTTATACGTTGGGATGGGCTTCCACTACTTTGTTGTTGCCCGGGCAGTTAACTTCCAGACCCTGTTATACGGAATGCTGATTGTTTGGCTGACTGACAGTGGTGCTTACCTGATTGGCCGTAAAATCGGTAAGAATAAGCTGGCCCCGCGGATCAGCCCTAATAAGACCTGGGAAGGTTCCATTGGTGGAACGGTGGCCGCAACAATTATTCTAGCGGTATACCTCTACTTCTTCCCGGTGGGCGATGGTTTTATCACGATGATTATTCTGACCCTGATTCTTTCAATCATGGGCCAGTTAGGAGACCTGATCGAGTCTTCGCTGAAACGCTACTACGGCGTTAAGGATTCGGGTAAGATTCTTCCGGGCCACGGGGGAATCTTGGATCGTTTTGATAGTATGCTGATTGTGATGCCGATGTTGCACTTAGCAGGGATTATTTAATAGCTAAGGAAGGGATTCAGTGATAGTCACAATTATTACCTTTATTCTAGTATTTGGGATTCTAGTCCTGGTACACGAATATGGACACTACTATTTTGCTAAGCGTGCGGGGATCCTGGTACGGGAGTTTTCTATCGGGATGGGGCCGAAGATTTGGTGGGCCCGCAAGAATGGAACAACGTATACCGTGCGGCTATTACCCGTGGGTGGCTATGTCCGCCTCGCCGGCAGTGATGACGAAGACGAGGATGAATTGCGGCCGGGGACCCCGGTAACCCTGCAGTTAAACCAGGACGATCAGGTAGTTACGATTAATGCTAGTTCCAAGGCGACGCTTTTCCAGGGCATTCCGATGCAGCTGGTTGCTAGTGACCTGGTGGATGGGCTCTGGGTGAAGGGCTATGTTAACGGTGATGAAAGTGAACTGAAGACCTACCCAGTGAATCATGATGCGACGGTGGTTGAACATGATGGGACCGTTGTGCAAATCGCACCGCGGGATGTGCAGTTTCGCTCTGCCAGCCTGCCTGCACGGATGATGACGAATTTTGCGGGGCCGATGAATAACTTTATCTTATCGCTGCTGGTGTTTATTATCCTGGGCTTTACCCTTACGGGGGTACCCACTAATAGCAACCAAATCGGCAAAGTCAATGCAGGCTCTGTTGCGGCGAAGGCCGGGTTGGTCGCGGGGGATCGGATCACTAAAGTTAACAGTACGAAAGTTGCTAACTGGGCCGAACTAGCGACTAACCTTTCTAGCAAACCGAACCAACAGGTGAAGTTGACATACACCCATAAGGGGGAAACAAAGACGACCACCGTGCGTCCGCAGGCAGTTAAGCAGGGGAAAGAAACGGTAGGTCAGATTGGAATCCTCGAACAACAGGAGAAGGGCATTCGTGCCCGGCTCCTGTTCGGCTGGCAGCAATTCATTCAGGCCGGCACGCTGATTTTTGCGGTCCTTGGTCACATGTTTACCCATGGATTTAGTCTGAATGATTTAGGCGGTCCGGTCGCTATTTATGCGGGGACTTCACAGGCGACCGCGCTGGGAATCAATGGTGTTTTGAACTTCTTGGCGCTCCTGTCGATCAACCTGGGGATCGTTAACCTGCTGCCGATTCCGGCACTAGACGGTGGGAAGCTGCTGTTAAATATTATCGAAGCAGTAATCAGGCGGCCAATTCCGGAAAAGGCTGAAGGAATTGTGACGATGCTTGGTTTTATGATACTATTAGTATTAATGATTTTAGTTACTTGGAACGATATCCAACGGTATTTCATTCGGTAGCTAGTAAAGGAGAAGCATTATGAAGCAGTCAAAATTGTTGATTCCTACTAAAAAGGAAAATCCAAGTGATGCGGAAGCGCTCAGTCACATTATGATGGAACGGGCCGGCTACATTTACCAAATTTCGGCCGGTGTTTGGGCCTACCTGCCACTGGCTTACCGGGTCATCCGGAAGCTTCACAAGATTATGCACGAGGAAATGGAAAAGGCGGGGGCCTTTCAGATGGAAACACCATCAATGCTGCCAGCTGACCTCTGGAAGCAGACCGGGCGGTATGAAGCTTATGGTGATACCCTCTACAAGTTTAAGGACCACAATGACCGGGAATATATTTTAGGGCCAACCGATGAGGAAGCGATGACTGAAATCCTCCGCGACAGTGTTAAGTCCTACAAGAAGTTGCCACTGGTCGTTTACCAAATTACCGATAAGTTCCGGAACGAACCGCGGCCGCGGTATGGGGTCCTCCGGGGCAAAGAGTTCTCCATGCTGGACGCCTACTCCTTTGCTGCCGACGAAGAGGGACTAGACGAGGCCTACCAGGCGCAAGCCCAAGCCTACCGCAATATCTTTGACCGGGCCGGGCTAAGTTACAAGGTCATCTTAGCTGATTCCGGGACAATCGGTGGGGACAACTCGCAGGAGTTCTCCGCCCCGGCTGAAATTGGTGAGGACGTGATTGTCTACACCGATGGTGGTTATGCAGCCAACCTGGAAAAGGCAACGTCCAAGTTTGATGCTGTCCAGCAGACGGCTGAACCAAAGGAACTGGAAAAGAAAGCCACGCCGGGTGCCCACACCGTCGACGAAGCCTGTGCAAGCCTGGGGGTTGACCAGGGACAGATGATTAAGTCAATGCTCTACATGGCTAAGATGGGTGAGGATGATTACCAACCAGTAATGGTCCTGATGCGCGGTAACGACGAGGTTAACGAAACCAAGGTCGAAAACGCTCTGGACTGCGAAGAACTGGAACTGGCTTCTGAAGAAGACGCTGTTAAGTACCTCGGTGCCCACCCTGGTTCCCTGGGGCCTGTCGGGGTCGGTGAAGACGTCAAGATTTTAGCCGACAACTACGTCAAAGTGTTAGTCAACATGGCCTGTGGCGCTAATGATGATGGCCACCACTACGTCAATGCCAACATTGACCGCGACTTCCGGGTGGACGAGTTCGGTGACTTCCGGAATGTCCAGGAAGGCGAAATTGCTCCAGACGGCTACCCAATCAAGTTCACCAATGGGATTGAAATCGGTCATATCTTTAAGCTGGGAACTGGCTATTCCAAGAAGCTCGGCGCACAGGTGCTGGATAAAAACGGTCGCCTCGTGGATATGATTATGGGCTGTTACGGGATCGGGGTTACCCGGATGCTTTCTGCGGTGGCCGAACAAAATGCCGACGAAAACGGGTTGGTATGGCCAGACAGCATTGCACCGTTTGATGTTCACGTCATTCCGGTAAATGCAAAGAAGGATGAGCAGATGACCATGGCAAACGAGTTGGAGCAGCAACTGACTGCGGCTGGCTACGAAGTCCTGGTTGATGACCGGAAGGAACGGGCCGGGGTTAAATTTGCTGACTCTGACCTGATTGGGATTCCGCTGCGGGTCACGATTGGTAAGAAGGCCGCTGACGGTATTGTCGAAGTTAAAATCCGTAAGACCGGTGAAACCCTTGAAGTCAAGCAGGAAGAGCTGGTTAATACGGTTGGAATCTTACTGAAGCAGTTGGATAAGCAAACGAGCAACGATTAATAAAAATGTGGTGCGAACACTAAAAATCGAACGCACCACATTTTTTAGCTAGGAGGAGCGAAGAGTAGTGGCGCTAAATCGACAAGAGTTATTTGAAAAATTACTGGAGCAGGTCCACTTTCCGGAAAAGGGCAACCCGGCGTTCAAGGGGGCAGCCGTCCAGTCAGTGGTTGTTCACAAGAATAGCCGTCGTTGGGAATTCCACCTCATCTTGCGGCGGCCGCTATCCCTCAACCTGTTCAAGGAACTTTACCAGGCGGTCCGGGTTGGCTTTAAAGACATTGCCGAAGTCGACCTGCAAATCAGCAGTCCTACGACTGAGGTCGACCCTAAACTGGTGGCCGATTATTGGGAGTACGTTATTCAGCATGGCGCTGTGGATTCGCCAATGTTGCGTCAGGCCTGCCTAGAGACGGTGCCGGAAGTCCGTGACGGTCGGGTGACCATCGTGGTCGAGAACGAGATCATCAAGGAGCGGTTAACGCAGCAGTCGCTATCGGCAATCGAGGCGGGTTACCAGCAGCTGGGCTTCCCCCGCTTTAAAATCCACCCCTTCGTCGACCAGTCGGCCTCCCAGGCAAAGATTAAGGAGCTGCGGGAAAAGCACGAGGCTGCGGACGCTGCGCTGGCGGCCAAGGCAATGGCGCAAATCAAAAAGAAAAACGCGACCCACAAGCAAAAAGCAGCTGTTCAGCCAGCAGATGGTCCGGCGCAACTCGGCCGGGTTATCAATGATAAACTTGATGTTGTTCAGATGAAGGATATTCAGGGGGAAGAACGGTCGGTAGTGGTCGAAGGCTACGTCTTTAACACTGAGGTTCGTGAACTCCGATCAGGCCGCCAGCTGCTGACCTTTGAAATCACTGACTACACTTCATCATTTGCAGTTAAGAAATTCTCCCGGAACAGTGATGAAGAAGCCCAGTTTGCAAACATTAAACCGGGGATGTGGCTTAAAGTCCGGGGGCCGGTCCAGGAAGATACCTGGATGCACGACCTGGTGATCAATGCCTATGATATCAACCAGGTGAGCCACCAGGAACGTCAGGACCAGGCACCGGCTGATGAAAAGCGGATTGAACTGCACACCCACACAGAGATGAGTCAGATGGATGCTACCAATTCCATCACGGAAATTGCTAAGCAGGCCAGCAAGTGGGGCCAACCGGCAATCGCGGTAACGGATCATGGGAACGTCCAGGCCTTCCCGGAAGCCTATAAGGCGGGGAAGAAGTTCAAGCTCAAGATGATTTACGGGATGGAAGCCAACGTGGTTGATGATGGGGTCCCACTGGTTTACAACGAAAACCATGCCCAACTCAAGGATAATACTTACGTCATCTTTGACGTGGAAACGACCGGTCTATCCGCAATTTATGACAAGGTTATCGAGCTGTCCGCGGTCAAGATGAAGAATGGTGAAGTCCTGGCACGCTTTGATGAGTTTATTGATCCCGGTTTCCCGCTCTCCGAACAGACGACCAACTTGACCAGCATTACTGATGAGATGGTCCGGGGCTCGAAGACCGAAGAAGAAGTCTTTAAGATGTTTAAGGACTTTTGCCAGGGGACGATCATTGCCGGGCATAATGTTTCTTTTGATATGGGCTTTATGAATACCGGTTACCGGCGGCACCAGATGGAGGAGATTACCGAGCCCGTGATTGACACACTGCCGCTGGCGCGCTTCCTATACCCCAATATGCGTGGTTACCGCTTAAATACCCTGAGTAAGAAATTCAAGGTGGCCCTTGAGCACCACCACCGTGCCAATTATGATGCTGAGGCGACTGGGCACCTCCTTTACAAGTTTCTCAAGGATGCCGAGAAGCGGTATGAAATTCGCTACGTTGATGACCTGAACCAGCACATGGCGGAAAACGATGCTTATAAACACGCCCGGCCGTTCCACGTGACCCTGCTTGCACAGACGCAGGCGGGGTTAAAGAACCTCTTTAAACTGGTTTCCCTATCCAACGTCCGCTACTTTCACCGGGTTCCACGGATCCCCCGGACGGTGCTGACCAAGTACCGGGAAGGCCTTCTTTTGGGGACAGCCTGTTCCTCTGGCGAAGTCTTTACCGCAATGATGGAAAAGGGGTATCCGGAGGCTCTCAAGAAGGCGCGTTACTATGACTATATCGAAATTCAGCCCCGGCCCAACTATGCCCCGCTGCTGGAAACGCACGTGATTGCGGATCGTGATCACCTTGACGACATCCTGCAAAATATGGTTAAGCTGGGAACGGAGCTCAAGAAGCCGGTCGTTGCAACGGGAGATGTTCACTACATCAACCCGCATGATGGGATTTACCGGCGAATTTTAATTAATTCACAGGGGGGTGCCAACCCACTTAACCGGACGAGGCGGCCAGACGTCCACTTCCGCACGACTGATGAGATGTTGGAGGAATTTAGCTTTCTCGGTGAAGACACCGCTAAGCAGGTGGTGGTCGATAATAGCCATGCGATTGCGGATATGATTGCTGATGATATTCGGCCGGTCAAGGACAAGCTGTACACGCCGCACATGAAGGGTGCTGAGCAGGAAATTCAAGACCGGACTTGGAATACTGCCAAGGCCTGGTACGGTAACCCGTTGCCTAAGATTGTCAAGGACCGGGTGGAACTGGAGCTAAACAGTATCGTTAAGAACGGGTTCTCGGTTATTTACCTGATTGCCCAGCGACTGGTAGCCAAGTCCAACAAGGACGGGTACCTGGTTGGGTCCCGGGGATCAGTTGGTTCGAGTGTGGTTGCAACCCTGTCGGGGATTACCGAGGTTAACCCACTGCCACCGCACTACCGCTGTCCGAAGTGCCAGTTTGCCCACTTCTACACGAAAGGGGAATACAGCTCCGGCTTTGACTTGCCAGAGAAGAAGTGCCCGAAGTGTGGAACTTTACTGGTGAAGGATGGTCACGATATTCCTTTCCAAACCTTCTTGGGGTTCAAAGGAAACAAGGTGCCGGATATCGATTTGAACTTCTCCGGAGACTACCAGCCAATCGCCCACAACTACATGAAGGTATTGTTCGGCGAGGAGAACGTTTTCCGGGCCGGGACGATTGGAACGGTTGCCGACAAGACTGCCTATGGTTATGTTAAGGCTTTCGAGCGGGATAACGATGTTCAGTTCCGGGGGGCTGAGGAGGACCGTCTCTCCCAGGGCGCAACTGGGGTCAAACGGACGACCGGTCAGCACCCGGCGGGGATTATCATTGTGCCCGATGATATGGATATTTACGACTTCACCCCGGTTCAGTACCCTGCTGATGACCAGAACGCCGCCTGGGAAACTACCCACTTTGATTTCCACTCGATCCACGATAACATTTTGAAAATGGATATTCTGGGGCATGATGATCCGACGATGATTCGTGCTCTGCAAGACCTTTCCGGGATTGATCCGAAGACGATTCCGATGAATGATCCGGGCGTGATGGCGCTCTTCTCCAGTCCAAAGATTTTAGGGGTGACTGAAGAGCAGATTCAGAGTAAGACCGGAACCCTCGGCTTGCCGGAGTTCGGGACCAGGTTCGTCCGGGGGATGTTAAACGACACCCACCCGAAGAACTATTCGCAGTTGCTGCAGATTTCTGGCCTTTCCCACGGGACCGGTGTGTGGTTGGATAACGCCCAGGAGTTGATTAAAGAGGGAACCGCGACGATTGCCAACGTGATTGGCTGCCGTGATAACATCATGACCGACTTGATCCACTATGGATTGGATTCGGAAACCTCCTTCCAGGTAATGGAATCCGTGCGGCACGGCCGGGGAATTCCGGATGAATGGCAGGAAAAGATGCGGGCAGCCAATGTTCCGCAGTGGTATATGGATTCCTGCCTGAAAATCAAGTATATGTTCCCGCGGGCCCACGCCGCAGCCTATGTCTTGATGGCCTTGCGAATTGCCTACTTTAAGGTTTATTTCCCGCTGGTTTACTACTGTGCCTTTTTCTCCGTCCGTGCTGACGACTTTGACATTGTCGCAATGGCCCACGGCAAAGAGGCAGTCAAAGCCCGGATGGCAGAGATCAGCAACAAGGGTAATGACGCTAGTGCCAAGGAAAAGAGTCTCTTAACCATCCTGGAATTGGCAAATGAAATGTTGGAACGGGGCTTTAAGTTTAAGATGGTTGACCTGGAACGGTCCGACGCGTCAAACTGGCTGATTGACGGCGATTCTTTGATTGCACCATTCCGTGCAATTCCAGGTTTGGGTCTGAGCGTGGCAAAGCAAATTGTGGCGGCGCGGGAAGAGCGGCCATTCCTTTCAAAGGAAGAGTTGGCTGACCGGGGAAAGGTTTCCCAGACGCTCATCGACTTTATGACCGAGAACCATGTTATTGACCAATTACCGGATAGCAATCAGCTCGACCTGTTTTCTGACTTGGGTTAAAATACGAAAATAATTATAGCTGCCTTGCTGCCCTCGTTATGGGGCAACAAAGGGGCAAAAGTGAGAGGCTGGGAACCACTCCAGCCTCTTTGCTATTTTAAAGGTAGTAAAATGCTACAACGCAGTAGCTGGCAGCTTAAATAGGCTAGCGCTGACCCTTATTATTTTAAAAGGATTGAGTTCCAGGATTAATTATAGTATTATCAATACGAACGTATGTTTTGGATGAGTGGGGAAGTTCACCCGCAAAGAGGAGGATACAATGCGCTTTTTACATACTGCTGATTGGCATATTGGCAAGACTTTGAATGAATTCAGTTTGCTGGAAGACCAGCAGGCAGTGTTTGCCCAAATCGAACAAATCGCTCAGCGAGAGCAGGTAGATGCAGTCGTGGTGGCGGGGGATCTTTACGACCGGAGTATCCCCAGTGAAGCAGCTGTGAAGGAGTTGAATGGGATGCTGCGGCGCCTTAACTTAACAGACCACTTCCCAGTGCTGGCAATCAGTGGCAACCATGACTCGGCCACCCGCCTTAGCACGGGAGCTGACTGGTTTGCCCGCAGCTCATTTTATTTGAACACTGACCTGGCAAGTGCCTTTACCCCAGTGACTATTAAGGATACCCAGTTTTTCCTGCTGCCGTTTTTTGGCATTCAGGCCGTGCGGAACTATTTTCATGATGAGCGCATTAAAACCGTCAATGACGCAATGGAGAGAATTGTGGCAGAAATGCAGAAGGCTTTTTTAGCCGATAAGCACCATGTCCTGGTAGCGCACTTCTTTGCTGCGGGCAGTCAGCGCACTGCTGATTCCGAAACGCTGATTGAAGTTGGCGGCCTGAGTGCTGTGGCGACTTCCATGTTAGCACCGTTTGATTACGTGGCATTGGGACACCTCCATAACCGAAACGCCCTGAACGAAGAGCGCGTTAAGTATAGTGGTTCGCCATTGAAGTTCTCAGTTTCAGAGGCGCAACAAGAAAAGGGAGTCTGGTTGGTTGATACGGACCCGTTTGCGGTTCAGTGGCTTCCCCTGGAGCCGCTTCATGATATTACGCTCTTAAAGGCCAGCTTTAAGGAACTGATGGCTAATGCTAAGGGCTATCCGGCAACGGATTTCTACGACATTGAGTTAACAGATCGGGAGCGGATTCCTGATGTGTTGAATAAGCTGCGGACTGTTTTTCCTAAAATCGTTAGTCTCCATCGCACCCACCAGGCTCAGCAATTGGCGCTGAACCGTCAAAAGCATCGGGTGACAGAATCACCGTTGGACTTGCTGGCTGATTTTTATTCCCAGACTTTAGGAGGCAAGTTAAGTCCGGCGCAGTATCGATGGGCGGAGGAAGCCCTCACCGAGGCCACTAAGGAGGAACAGTAATGCGTCCATTAAAGTTAGAATTGCAGTACTTTGGTCCCTACGAGCACGAAACAGTAGATTTTACCCAATTTCCTGACCAGTCGCTGTTTTTGGTGGCGGGGAACACCGGGGCCGGCAAAACAACCATCTTTGATGCCATGTGCTATGCCCTTTTTGGTCAAACGACCAGCGATCGTGACCGGTCAGCGGCAGCGTTGCGGTCAGATTTTGCTCCTGCCGATCAGGAGACCCGGGTCACGTTTACCTTTGCCCACCAGGGAAAGGATTACCAAATTATGCGGAGGCCCAAGCAGGTTCTGAAAGGGCGTCGTGGTAACCTCGTTGAGCATAACCAGGCGGTCAGCCTGCGTTATCCACTCACTGGTAATCAGCCGCAAGAGATCACTAAAATCAAGGAAGCCGATACCTTCATCGGTGACTTGCTAAACCTGACACGGGACCAGTTTAAGCAGATTGTCTTACTACCGCAGGGAAAATTTCGCCAGTTTTTAGATTCGGATAGCAATACCAAGGAACGCCTCCTACGGGATTTGTTCAATACCGGTCGCTATGCGCGGTGGACTCAGGCTCTGCGGGAGAAGCTAAGTCAACGTAAAAAGGGGATAGAAGTTCAGCAAACTAAGCTCCAGTCACTTAAAGAAAACGTTCCTGACATTGAAACCGGAATCAACACAACCGAATGGCTCCACCGCGTTAAGGGCCGGGTCACGGAATTAAATGAAGAATTGGCAGTGAAAAATACCCAGGAACGCCGGCAGCAAGGAGTTATCAAGGACCTTACTGACCGTTTGCACACGGAGCAGGAGCTAGCGGCCAACCTGGCAGCCTTGGCCCAGCTGAAAAAAGCGGCTACCCAATTGGCTAGCCGTAGGGCGGAACTCACAACTGTTGAAAAACGGGTTGCCGACTTGGAATGGTTCCAGGAACACCAAACGGATTACCAACGGTGGCACGATGGTCAAAACCAACTTGCCAAACTTGATCAGGGCTACCAGCAGGCTACCGACCTCCTCGCTGACTTGACTGACCAGCAAGGGCAACTACAAGGCGAAGAAGAAGCGGTTCGAGGGCAGCGGCCTGAAATTGACCAGCTTCACGAACGTTGCCTGACGTTGCAGCGTCAGTTGCCATTATTTGCGGAAGCTGATTGTCTGGCAGCTGAGCTTTCTCAGGCGACAACAGACTACCAGCAGCAACGGCAAAAACAGGAGAGTAGGCAACAATTATTGGCAGTTAAACAGGACCAGTTAAAAGAACTGGATCAGCAGTTGACTGCTCACCAGGATTTAGCGCAACGTCGACTGGACCTTACCAAGCAGCTAGGCCAGCAGGAAAAACTGGTAGCGGAGGGTGAGCGGCTTGACCAGTTGCTCTTGGAGCGTGACCGGCAACGAGAACGCCAGCAGGAGCTAGCAGCCAGTCTTACCCGGAGCACGGAGGCGGCGAAGGAGGCAGCTGCAACGTTGACTGACTTGGACGATCGTTTTGCACGCCAGCAAATTGCGCGGCTTGCAAGGAAGCTCAAGCCAGGGACTCCCTGTCCGGTTTGCGGCTCGTTAGATCACCCGCACTTGGCAGTGCCTGCTGAGGATACGGGAACACTGGTTACTGAAGAGGACGTCGAGACGGCCACCAAAGCCGCCCAAAAACAGCAACAGACAGTTGTGCACTATCAGGAACAACTGGCGACGGCACGTCAACAAGTGACGAAATTGGGCCAGCAGCTAACGGCTAGTCAGGCTACGGTAGCCCAGCTGCTGTCCGCGGATAGTTTGCCCGCCGGTTGGCAGCAGCTGATTGCTGACCGCCAGCAGCAACTGACAACAGCTGACCATGACCTGCAGAAGCTAGAGGGGGCGGTTCAAGAATGGCAGCAGCAGGCAACGGAGCTTCGTCAGAAGATAGCTACTGACCAGCCGGCTATTCAACAGCTGACCACTGAATTAGCAGCTACCCAGCAGGAGCTCATTAGGAAGCAGACCGTCCTGCAGGAAAAACGGGGCCAGCTGCCAGCCGACCTGGCAACGGAACAAGCTGCCCAGAAACAGTTAAGCAAGTGGCAAACACGGGTTACCGAGTTCGAACAGCAGGAAAAAAGAATTCAAGGCCAGCTCCAGAATGTCCGGCAGGATTTGGCGGCTGCCCAGAGTCGGGCAGGCCAGTTTAAGCACGACGCTAGCGAATTGAGGCAGACCCAGGTCCAACGCCGTGCTGACTTAGTAGAACGATTAGCAGAGCGTGATTCGCAGCTTGGCTGGGCCTTCTGGCAAGAATCAGCGGAGTACTTAGTCCAGCTGCCCAAACTGCGCCAGCAAGTCAAGGACTTCCACGACCAGCTTCGTGACAACCAAGTCCAGCAAGAACACCTGCGGGATTTGGTTGCTGATCAGCCAGCACCCGACTTAACGGCACGGCGGGCCCAGCTTGCAGCAGCCCAGCAGCAAGCGGCTGACCAGCAACAATCAATTGGTCAGCTAAAAAGTCGGCTAACTGCACTTCAAGACAACCAGCAGAAGGTAGTTAAACTGCTGGCCCAGACAGATAAAGCCGATGAGCAGGTAAACCAGTTGCAGACACTGACAGATGTGATTGCCGGCAACACGGAGAACCACCTCAGCTTAGAGCGTTACGTGCTCCAGGCCTATTTCCAGGACGTCCTGGAGGCTGCAAATATTCAACTGGCACGGCTGACCAATGGCCGCTACCAGTTTGAATTAGCTACCGAAAGTCACGGTGCGGGGGCCAAGTGGAGTGGGCTTGAGGTCAACGTTTATGACGACAATGCAGGAAAGACCAGGAGTGCCCGGACACTCTCTGGCGGAGAGAGCTTTATGGCCTCGTTAGCCTTGGCCCTCGCCCTCTGTCAAATCATTCAGGAGCAGAGTGGCGGTATCAGTATCGATGCTCTCTTTATCGACGAAGGCTTTGGTTCGCTGGATCAGCAAGCGCTTGCTGATGCTTTGCAGGCGTTACAAGAACTAGAGGGTCACCGGATGATCGGCATTATCAGCCACGTTACAGAATTAGAGGACCAGATTCCTGACCAGCTGCTGGTTCGTTCAGCAAACGGGCGGAGTACAGTCAGCTACCAGCACGAATTATAAATTTGCAACATCGTAGAAATAACCCCGTTTGTTGGGGATAAGAGTGCTACAATTAAAATAATTATAAGATTTAGGGGGTATTATTATTTCTAATAATACAAAGCCCAAAAAGCTCTCATTTATTTCAATCTATTTTCTGGGCATTAATGGGGTAATTGGTTCAGGAACTTTCCTCTTGCCTTCCGTCATCTATCGTTATATGAACCTCTCGGCCGTTCTGGTGTTATTGTGTACGGCCCTGACGGTTTCGCTGATTGCGCTATGCTATGCGGACCTAGCCAGCCGGTTTACTGGTTCGGGTGCTGCTTGGTTATATTCCTACCATGCTTTTGGCCGTTTTACCGGCTATGAGTTAGGAATCTTTACCTGGTTCCTCGGCTGCTGTACCCTTTCCGCCGAAATCGTTGCTCTGCTGACGACCATGAAGAGTTTCCTGCCAGTATTTGATAATCGCCTGGTGTACTATGTCGCTGCCTTTGGGTTGATTATCCTGTTTGCGGTAATTAACTTCTTCGGCCGCAGTCTCGTTAAGGCAGTCAATAATTTATCCGCTGCTGTTAAGATTTTGACCCTGCTGGTTTTTATTATCGTGGGGGTCTTCTTCGTCCACGGCGCTAATTATTCACCGGTAATTCCGGCTGCGGCCCTGACGGGGGCTGGTCCTTTTCTGAAACACTTTGGGGCGGCCTTCACGCCGATTTTCTACCTGTTTACTGGCTTTTCATTCCTGCCGATTGCCGCTAAACAGATGAAGAACCCAGAGAAGAATATTCCCCGGGTCCTGGTGGCGGTGATGGTTAGTGTTACTATCTTAGATGCGTTAATGATGCTAGTGGCGATTGGTATTTCTGGTCACCACTTAGCTGGGTATTCGACTCCGCTAGCGAATGCATTTGGTACCGCAATTGGGAAGTGGGGCTACTCGCTGATTATTGTCGGAATGCTGGTCAGCATCTTTGGGGTGGCCTTCAGCGCTTCGTTTAATACACCATCGCTGGTAGCTTCCCTAGCAAATGAACACGGAATGCTGCCCAAGGCCTTTGGGAAGAAGAATAAGCACGATGCGCCATGGGTCGGAATCCTATTGACGGCGGCACTGTCAATTGCCTTTTCTACTCAAAGCTACTTGTTCTTGGTATCATGCACGGTGTTAGCCTCCTTTATTCAGTACGTGCCATCGATTTTGGCGGTTGTCAAGTTTACGCACAGCAATGAGTATCCAACTCACGGCTTTAAGCTGCCGGGGCGGTATTTAATCCCCGCCTTTGCGTTGTTGGTATCATGTTACATGGTTACCAACTTTACCGCTGAAACACTGTTGCTGGGGACCTTTGTTGCCCTCCTGGCTGCGGCAGCCTACTTCTTCATTCAACGGGACGAGGAAGCGGATAAACGGCACGCTCAGTTTCTTGCGGCCCTTAAACAAGGGAAAAAGAAAAGTGACTGACTTGTACTTCATGGCCGGTCATGATACAATGACTATGGTAAATAACTCGTTGGAGTGAGCAGCAATGCTCGCTCTTTTTATTGCAAATAATATGGAGGTGAGAAGGATGAGTACAGTTACTGAGACCGTTACGGATTTAGTAACCCCGATTCTTGATGAGCACCATTTTTACTTATACGACATTGAATTTGTGAAAGAGGGCAAGAGCTGGTATCTTCGGGTATACATCGACAAGGATGGTGGAATCACGCTTGATGATTGTGCAACCGTAAGCGATCAGCTAAGCGAGGCCCTGGATAACGTTGAACCCGACCCGATTCCGCAGGCCTATTTCCTGGAAGTTTCGTCACCCGGCGCTGAGCGGCCACTCAAAAATGAAGCTGACTACCAGCGGGCGGTTAACCACTATATCCATGTTTCCCTGTACCAACAAATTGCCGGCAAGAAAGTCTATGAAGGGACCTTAATGGAGCTATCCGATAAGGAAATGACCTTGGACTTTATGGATAAGACCCGGCACCGGCAAGTGGTAATTGACCGGAGCAAGGTGGCCAAAGCACGGTTAGCAATCAAGTTTTAATTAAAAGGAGTGTTCGAAGTGAGCAAGTCAAAAGTCAACAGCGAAATGATTGGCGCCCTAGACTACTTGGAAAAAGAAAAAGGGATCAAGAAGGAAGTCGTCATTGAGGCCTTGGAACAGGCTCTGGAATCTGCCTACAAGCAGAACTACGGTGATAAGAACGTTGAAGTTGAGTTCAACGCAACGACTGGGAATATTAAGGTCTACGCCGTCAAAACGATTACTGACGATGAAGAAAAAGTTGCTGCCGACAGCAACCAGTACATGAGCCTGGCCGAAGCCCGCAAGCTCCCCCATGGGCAGGGCTATGACGTTGACGATCAGATTCGGGAAGAAGTAACGCCCCGTAACTTCGGGCGGATTGCTGCTCAAACTGCTAAACAAGTTGTTATGCAACGGCTCCGTGAGGAAGAGCGGCGAATCGTTTATGATAAGTACAAGACCTATGAAAATGAAATCATCACCGGTGAAGTTTCCCGGGAAGATAAGCGGTTTACTTACGTTGACTTAGGCGACGGTGTTGAAGGGGCAATGGGCTTCCGCGATAAGATGCCAAATGAGCATTACCGTGTTCATGACCGGATTCAGGTTTATGTATCGAAGGTTAATGATGACCGGCGGGGACCACAGATTTACGTTAGCCGGACTGCTCCAGAACTGCTGAAGCGGCTCTTTGAACGCGAAGTTCCAGAAATCAAGGACGGGACGGTTCTGATCGAAAACATCGCGCGGGAGGCTGGCGACCGGGCTAAGGTTGCAGTGTACTCCAACGATGATAATATCGATCCAGTCGGCACCTGTGTCGGTCCTCGTGGCTCCCGGGTTCAGGCGATTGTGAACGAGTTAGATGGCGAAAACATGGATATCGTGGAATACGTTAAGGATCCGGCGAAGTTTATCGCGAACGCCCTTAATCCAGCCGAAGTATTGGATGTTATCTTTAACGATCCGGTAACGATTGAACGTGAGGATGGCGAAGAAGAACAAGAACGGTCCTGCACGGTGGTTGTTCCAGATGACCAGCTCTCCTTGGCAATTGGGAAGCGGGGGCAGAATGCGCGCCTAGCAGCCCGGTTGACTAAGTACAAGATTGATATCAAGTCAGCTTCGGAAATGGAAGAACTCCAGGCCCAGGCAGAAACTGCCGAAGACCAGTCAACTACTGATGACCAGCCGCTGGTTGATGAAAACGACCAACCAGCCGATGAAGAATAATTGAGCAATGGGGTGAAAAAATGAAAAAGAGAAAAGTACCAATGCGCAAGGATATCGTCACGGGGGAAATGATGCCCAAGCGGCAACTAATTCGGGTTGTGAAGAACAAGGAAGATGAGGTTTCCCTAGATCCAACTGGTAAGAAGGCGGGGCGTGGCGCCTACATCGCCGTGGACGTAGAGATTGCTAAGCGGGCGAAGGCGGAAAAGACCTTTGAAAAAGCCTTCCATGTTAAACTAGATGATGAGTTTTATGATGAACTAATCAAGTACACTGACCACTTACAGGCCCGTCAAGAGTTATTTGGCAACGATGGCAAAAAGTAACGATCAGCAGGTACTGAGCTTACTCGGACTGGCCCGTCGCGCGCGCCAACTGGTAAGTGGAGAAGCAATTGTTTTAAAAAATATTCAAACTAATCAGGCAAAGTTTGTGTTTTTAGCAAAGGACGCGGGCAAGGCAACGAGCAAGAAGTTCACTGATAAGTGCCACACTTACCACGTGCCCTGCTCCCAAGAATTTACTAAAAGCCAGCTCAGTCAGGCAACGGGCCAATCACGGACCGTTATTGGTGTTGTCCAACCAGGTTTTGCAAGAAAGTTTGAGGAATTACTGAGAATGGAATAAGGAGAGTGAGCGTATGGCCAAAGAACGGATTTATGAACTAGCTAAAGAGCTCAAAATGCCAAGCAAGGGTCTCGTCAAGGTAGCAAACCAGCAGGGGATGAACATTAAAAGTCACATGTCGTCCGTCACGCCTGCTCAGGCCCAGAAACTGCGCGATGTAGTAAAGAACGGTGGTCAGCAGTCGAGCGCCAAGGCGGCCCCTAAACAACGGCCAGCAAAGAAGGATAGTCATAAGAAGCAGGCCCACGATAATTCTCACCAGGGTGCAAAGGGGAATCAGCAGCACCAAGCTAAGCGCCAACAGGAAGAAGAACGGCCACGGGAAGAACACCAGAACCGGCACAGTGAAAAGAAGCATGATGACAACCGCCGGAACCAGAATCATGGTGGCCGGTTTGGTGGCAGCCTGAACAACAACGACCGCCACGGCAAACGCTTCAACAAGAAGAACAAGAAGCGTAATAAGCATAATAAGGGAAATAACCGGATGCGGGAAGTGGCTCATAAACAGCCAACCCAGCGGAAGGACAAGCCGTTACCAGAAGTGCTGGAATACACCGAAGGGATGAACGCCCAGGATTTGGCTAAGCTGCTTCACCGGCCTTCTGCGGAAATCATCAAGAAGCTCTTTATGCTCGGCGTCATGATCAACCAAAACCAATCCCTGGATAAGGACACGATCGAGCTGCTGGCTACTGATTACGGGATCGAAGCCAAGGAAAAGGTTGAAGTTGATGTTTCAGATATCGATAAGATGTTTGAAGACGAGCAGCAAAATACTGCGCACCTGGTTAAACGGCCGCCAGTAGTTACCGTTATGGGACACGTTGACCATGGTAAGACGACCCTGTTGGATAAGCTGCGGCACTCCCACGTTACGGAACACGAAGCCGGGGGGATCACCCAGGAAATCGGTGCCTACCAAGTGCACTATAATGACAACCTGATTACCTTCCTGGATACGCCAGGACACGCCGCCTTTACTGAAATGCGTGCGCGGGGTGCTAACATCACCGATATTACTGTTCTGGTGGTGGCAGCTGATGATGGTGTTATGCCGCAAACTGTCGAAGCCATCCACCACGCCCAGGCTGCTAAAACCCCGATCATTGTGGCGGTCAACAAGATTGATAAGCCGGGCGCTAACCCGGACCGGGTAACGGAAGAATTGGCTAAGTACAACCTGATTCCAGAAGACTGGGGTGGGGACACCATCTTCGTCAAGATTTCCGCTAAGTTTGGCAAGAACTTGGACGAGCTGCTGGACATGATCCTGCTCCAGGCGGAAATGATGGAATTAACTGCCAACCCGGACCAAAACGCGGCCGGCTCCGTTGTTGAAGCCCGGTTGGATCAGGGACGGGGTTCAGTTGCCACCGTGCTGGTTCAACAAGGGACCCTTCATGTTGGGGACCCGATTGTTGTCGGCAATACCTTTGGTCGTGTGCGGACGATGACGAACGAAAATGGGCGCCGGATCAAGGCGGCAACCCCAGCGACCCCAGTGGAAATTACCGGCTTAAACGAAGTCCCAGAAGCTGGGGACCGGTTCGTGGTCTTTGATGATGAAAAGACTGCCCGGGCGGCCGGAGAAGAACGGGCTAAGCGGGCCCAGGATAAGGAACGGCAACGGACTTCTCACGTTACCCTTGATAACCTGTTCGCCACGATGAAGAAGGGGGAAATGAAGACCCTCCCAATTATCATCAAGGCGGATGTGCAAGGGTCTGTTGAAGCCCTCAGCCAGAGTCTGCAAAAGATCAAAGTTGACGGTGTCCGGGTCGATATTATCCACCAGGCCGTTGGTGCCATTAGTCAGAGTGACGTTACCCTGGCGGAAGCATCAAACGCCGTTATCATCGGTTTCAACGTTCGGCCAACACCAGTCGCCAAGTCCCTTGCCGACTCCAGCAACATTGATATCCGTCTCCACCGGGTCATCTACAACGCAATTGAAGAGGTTGAAGATGCCATGAAGGGGATGCTGGAACCAGTTTACGAGGAAGAAACGATCGGTGAAGTTGAAGTACGGCAGATTTACAAGGCTTCCAAGGTCGGGACAATTGCCGGGGGAATGGTTACTTCCGGTAAGATTACCCGGGACGCGAAGGTGCGGTTGGTTCGTGACGGCGTGGTCGTTTACGAAGGCGAACTGGGCAGCTTGAAACGGTTTAAGGATGACGTCAAGGAAGTCAAGTCCGGCTTTGAATGTGGTTTAACGATTGAAAACTATAACGACATTAAGGAAAATGACGTGATCGAAGCTTACCAAATGAAGGAAGTTCCGGTTAAGTAAGGAGGATATAAGTATGCCTAACAAACAATACCGGGTCGATCGGCTCGCCCAGCAAATTCAGCGGGAAGTCGATGATATTCTTTTGAAGCGGGTCCGGGATCCGCGGGTCCAAGGAGTTACGATTACCGGGGTTGACGTTACCGGTGACCTCCAGCAAGCAACGATTTATTACAGTATCCTATCTGATAAAGCATCGGAGATGGAAAAGGTGCAGGCGGGGCTGGATAAGGCGACTGGCCTGATTCGAAGTGAACTGGGCGCCCGGTTGAATATCTTCAAGACACCGGAAATTAAGTTTGAACGGGACAAGTCTGTAGCTTATGGGAGTCGGATTGACCAGTTGATCAACCAGCTTCACAAGCAGGACAAGTAGTCCGAAAAAGGGAGCGGGATGGCCGAGCTCAGCCCAGCCCCCTTTTAAAATACATACGGAGGAATGCGGAAAATGGACGGAATTATTCCTTTATACAAAGAACGGGGGATGACCAGTTTTGACTGTGTCAGCCGCTTGCGGCGCATCCTCAAGACTCGTAAAATCGGCCATTCTGGTACGCTTGATCCATCGGTTGATGGGGTCTTGCCGATCTGCGTGGGTACTGCTACCAAAGCAGTTGAATACTTGATGCAGAGTGGCAAGGTTTACCAGGGGGAGTTGGTGATTGGTCGGGCCACGGAGACGGAGGATTTTGATGGTCAGGTGATTGAACAGGCACCAGTGAAAGCAGCCATCAGTGACGAAGCGGTCACCGCGGCGATGACCAAGCTAACCGGCGAGATTACCCAGGTTCCCCCCATGTATTCAGCAGTTAAAGTTAACGGTAAGCGGCTGTATGAGTATGCCCGTGCAGGAGAAACGGTGGACCGGCCGGCCCGTCACGTCACGATTACCGACTTTACGCTAATCCGCAACCACTACGACCAAGCACAACAAGAGCAGCACGTCTTTTTTAAGGTTGCTTGCTCGAAGGGTACCTATGTGCGGACCTTAGTGGTCGACCTTGCCCGGCAACTAGGCTATCCGGGGGCAATGAAGTGGTTGACCCGCCTGGAGAGTGGCGGCTTCACAATTGATCAGACCCTCAGTTTAGCGGATGTACAGGACGCGGTGGCTAGCCAAACGATGAAACGCTACCTCTACCCGCTTGACTATGCGTTGAAGGATTATCCGGTCGTTGAGCTGACGGAAAAGCAGTGGCGGGCAGTTCAAAATGGCGGCTGGCTGCCAGCCGCGGAGCTTCCTTTGGCGGCCGCGGAGGTCGTCCTGAAATATGATCACCAGGTGAAGGCGCTGTATCACCGGGATACCGACCACTATAAGCCGACGAAAATGTTTTCTGTGAACTAGGAGGGACCAGGTTGCGAGTAATTAAAATTCACCACCCGTTAAATCACCAGTTGGTTCCGGACGGGCCGGTTGTGCTGGCGATGGGCTTTTTCGATGGTGTCCACCGGGGCCACCAGGAAGTGATTGGAACTGCTAAGAAGATTGCACAGGAACGGAATCTGCCCCTGGCAGTCCTCACCTATGATCACGCGCCCGGAATCGTTTACCACCAGTATCCAGCTGGCTTTGACTACCTGTCGACTACCAAGCGGAAGTTAGAATTATTAGAAGAGCTGGGCGTGGACTTGGTCTACCTTGTTAGTTTCACCTCGGCCTACGCCAGTTTGTCACCCGAGGACTTCGTTACGGACTACTTACAGGCTTTTCACAGCCAGGTGGTAGTGGCTGGTTTTGACCATACCTATGGTACGAAAGATGTTGCGACGATGGAACGGCTGCCAATGTATGCTGCTGGCCGGTTCGAAGTGGTCACGGTTCCCAAGTTTACGTTAAGTGGTCAATCAGGTGCCAAGGTTGGTTCACGGCAAATTCGTCAGCTAATCGCTACGGGGCAGGTAGGAGCAGCTAATACGGCTCTCGGTTACCGCTATCAGACCAGCGGCCTGGTTGTCCATGGACTGGCGCGGGGCCGGACCCTGGGGTTCCCAACTGCCAATATTGAGGCTCCACAAGAAGAGCTGATTCCTGGAATCGGTGTTTACGCGGTGGAAGTAAAAGTCGGTGATCGTTGGTACGGCGGCATGGCGAGTGTTGGCCATAACATCACCTTTGGCAAGGCGGCGAAGTTAACGGTGGAAATTTACCTTTTTGACTTTAAGCAAATGATTTATGGTGAGGAGGTTAGAGTTCGGTGGTACCAGTACCTGCGTGGCGAAGAAAAGTTTGCCGGTGCTGACGAACTCGTTGCTCAAATGCGCCATGATGAGACGAATGCACGCCGGGTCCTAGCCGATGCTTCGCGGTCTGACTGGCCGTTAGAGTAAACAAAAGTGGGAGCAGGAAAGGACTAGCTTGCCTAGTTCGTTTTCCCACTCCCGTTGACACAGAGTTGGCGTTATCTTTGTAATTAGTAAGAACTAGCAAGGGGCTGGGAATTAACTCAGTCTCTTTACTGTTTTAAAGATAAAAATGCAACAGCGCAGCAACCCCAAATAGGCTAGCTGTACGTCAAAAGACAAATGCCTAAAATCAGCTTGCCAGCCGATTTTAGGCATTTTTTCTCATACTCTTTTTTAATGGCGACTGGCCCGGTGGCTGCCGCTTTGATGAATTTTATGAACCTGGCGTTTGAACTTGGGCGTTTGGTCGCTGACCAATTTGAAATGCCGGAGCTTGAAGTTGAACGGCCGGCCGGAAAGGCGAATCGTAGTCCAGCGGCGCATGGCAGCGCTCAAATTAGAAAGGTCTTCTAGCTGGGCCTGCTGCCCTTCCTTAACCGCGGCATCATGGATATCACTGCCAAGGCGAAAGATAAGGTTATTGTGATAATTGAGTAACTCCTGGGTAAGCGGGGCATTGCGGTAGCTGTTAAAGAGTTTTTGGATAAGGAGCAATGCTTCCCGGGTATTTTGTGGTTGAATGTAACGTTCTTCCTGCTTCACGATAAAACTTCCTTTTGTAGTTTGACATTCCTTGACTTTTAGACGGGGGATTGGTATATTATAAATTGTGTTTAGCACTTAGCCCTAACGAGTGCTAAAAGGGGATGTGATCAAAATGCTAACACAGCGACAAAAAAAGGTCCTGCAAGCGATTGTACGTCAATATACCTCAACGGGTCAACCGGTTGGTTCTAAGCACCTGGCCGAACGGTTACCGTTTAAGGTTAGTTCGGCGACAATCCGCAATGAAATGGCCGTTCTGGAGGATCAAGGCTTAATTGCTAAGGAGCACTCATCTTCTGGCCGTGTTCCATCAAAGACGGGTTATCGTTATTACGTTGACCATCTGTTGGATCCGGGAGCGGTAACGGATAACGATTTAGTCGTCATCCAAAACTCATTGGGGACCAGTTTTCAAAAAATTGATGAGATTGTCTCGCATTCGGCTGACATTTTATCCGACTTGACCTCATACACCGCGTTTACGCTAAAGCCAGAGCAAGCCGATGTACGTTTGAGCGGGTTCCGCGTTGTCCCACTGGGAAATCGGAAGGTAATTGCCATTCTGGTTACTGATAGTGGGGAAGTGGAGAGTCAGTCCTTTACCTTGCCACGTGATTTTGACACGGAGGCTTTGCAGGCAGTCGTCCGGATGATCAATGACCAACTGGTCGGCTTGCCGCTGGCAGAGGTGCTCAAGCGGCTGAGTGACGATATTCCCGTGCGGGTGATGCACTATATGCACAGCACGAACGGTTTCCTGGACCTGTTTGACAACGTGGTTTCACGGGCAGCCCGGGAGCGGTTCTTTGTGGGCGGGCGTCTAAATATTTTAGGCTTTTCCAATAACCAAGATCCGCAAGCACTTCAGGCACTGTATAGCTTGCTAGACCGCAACGATGAACTGTCGCACCTTCTCGAAGCTGATTCGACGGATAATAAAGACATTAACGTTAAGATCGGCTCGGAGATTTCCAAGGACCAGGTCTTGAACGATTACAGCCTGATTACGGCCAAGTATAATGTTGACCAGTATGGGAAGGGAATTATCGCCGTTTTGGGACCGACCCGGATGCCATATTCACGGACAATCGGAATTGTGAATGCTTTTCGCCAAGAACTAGCAAAGCGGTTGCTTGATTTTTACCGCCATTATTACGATTCATAGGAGGCGAGTCATTTGGCAGAAGAAAAAAAGAAAGACCAGCAGGAAGCGGCTGCTCAACAGAAGCCTGAGAAAGATTCAAAGTCTGACCAGGCAAAACACCATGAGCAGTGTCATCACCGCTGTGAAAAGCTGCAAAAAGAAATTGATGACTTAAAAGCCCAGTTAGCAGATAAGGATGATAAGTACCTGCGTGCGGAAGCGGAAATTCAAAACATGACTAACCGCTTTAAAAAAGAACGCGCCCAGATTCTGAAGTATGATGGTCAGGATCTCGCCAAGAGTGTTTTGCCCGTCTTGGATAACCTGAAGCGGGCATTGAACATTGAAGTTACCGACGAAAATGGTCAGCAGCTTAAAAAGGGGATTCAGATGGTTCACGACCACCTGATCAAGGCCCTGACCGACCACGGGATTACTGAGATTCCTGCCGAGGGGGAAACCTTTGATCCGACTCTGCACCAGGCAGTGCAAACTGTCCCGGTTCAAGATGACCAGAAGCCAGAGACGGTGGTCAAGGTCCTCCAAGCTGGTTACCAGCTCAAGGACCGGGTCTTGCGCCCAGCAATGGTTGTTGTTGCACAATAAATTAATTTAAGAGAGGGAATAAACAATGGCAAGTAACAAGATTATTGGTATTGATTTAGGTACTACTAACTCCGCCGTTGCCGTTATGGAAGGTAACGAACCGAAGATTATTACTAACCCAGAAGGAAGCCGGACAACGCCATCCGTTGTTTCATTTAAGAACGGTGAAACGCAAGTTGGTGAAGTTGCCAAGCGGCAAGCAATTACGAACCCAAACACGATTTCTTCCATTAAGAGTCACATGGGCGAAGCCGGCTACACGGTTGAGATTGATGGCAAGAAGTACACGCCACAAGAAATTTCAGCAATGATTCTGCAATACCTCAAGAAGTACGCTGAAGACTACATCGGTGATACGGTTGATAAGGCGGTTATCACCGTGCCAGCATACTTCAACGATGCCCAGCGGCAGGCGACTAAGGACGCTGGTAAGATCGCTGGCTTGGACGTTAAGCGGATTATCAACGAACCGACTGCTTCTTCTTTGGCTTACGGCCTGGACAAGAAGGATAAGGATGAAAAGATCCTGGTTTACGACCTTGGTGGTGGGACTTTTGATGTTTCCATCCTGGAATTAGGGGACGGGGTCTTCCAAGTTCTCTCAACCAACGGTGATACTCACCTGGGTGGGGATGACTTTGACCAAAAGATCATGGACTGGTTAATCGATGGCTTCAAGCAAGAGCATGGCGTGGACCTGTCCCAAGACAAGATGGCTCTGCAACGGTTGAAGGACGCTGCTGAAAAGGCCAAGAAGGACCTTTCCGGTGTCCAAGAAGCCCAAATCAGCCTGCCATTTATCTCCTCTGGTGAAAATGGCCCACTGCACTTGGAAAAGAGTTTGACCCGGGCACAATTCAACCAACTGACTAACGACCTGGTTGAACGGACGAAGCAACCAGTACTGAACGCCTTGAAGGATGCCGACCTGTCATTTGATGACATCGACGAAGTTATCCTCAACGGTGGTTCAACCCGGATTCCAGCCGTTCAAGAAATGGTTAAGGAATTGACCGGCAAGGAACCAAACCACTCCATCAATCCTGATGAAGCCGTTGCCCTTGGTGCTGCTATCCAAGGTGGGGTTCTGACTGGTGACGTGAAGGACGTTGTGTTGCTGGATGTTACGCCACTCTCCCTTGGGATTGAAACCATGGGTGGGGTCTTCACGAAGCTGATTGACCGGAACACGACCATCCCAACTTCCAAGAGTCAGATTTTCTCAACGGCTGCTGATAACCAATCCGCCGTTGACATCCACGTTCTCCAGGGTGAACGGCCAATGGCTGCTGACAACAAGACCTTAGGGAACTTCCAGCTGACAGATATTCCTGCTGCTCCTCGTGGTGTTCCTCAAATCAAGGTTACCTTTGATATCGACAAGAACGGGATTGTGAACGTTTCTGCTGAAGATCAGGGTACCCACAAGAAGCAAAACATCACGATTAAGTCCAACTCTGGTCTGAGCGATGAAGAAATCGAGCGGATGAAGAAGGATGCTGAGGAACACGCCGAAGCCGACAAGAAGAAGAAGGAAGAGGTTGACCTGAAGAACGAAGTCGACCAAGAACTCTTCCAAGTCGACAAGACCTTGAAGGAAGTCAAGGGCAAGGTTCCAGAAGACGACATCAAGAAGGCCGAAAGTGCCCGTGACGACCTGAAGAAGGCTAAGGAAAGCGGCAACCTGGACGACATGAAGGCCAAGAAGGATGCTTTGAACAAGGTTATCCAAGACCTGAGTGTTAAGCTGTACCAGCAGGCTCAAGGAGCACAAGGCAACGCTCAGGGTGGTCCTCAACCAAACGGTGGTAACGCTGGCAACAATAATGGTGACAGCAAGGGTGATGACAACACCGTTGATGGTGACTTCAAGGATGTTACTCCGGATGACAAGAAGTAATTAATTGCTTAGTAAAAGCCAAAGGCCAATCAGACAGGACTTTGGCTTTTACTTTCTGTTCATACTTATGGTATAACTAAACAAGCAATTAAGTGATGAGGGATAATCAATGGCAGAAAAGAACTATTATGATGTTTTAGGGGTATCAAAGGATGCTTCTGAGGCAGATATTAAACATGCTTACCGACGCTTGGCAGCGAAGTATCACCCGGACGTCAACCATGAACCGGGGGCGGAGGAAAAGTTTAAGGATATTAACGAAGCCTACGAAGTACTGAGCGACTCACAAAAGCGGGCCCAGTATGACCAGTTTGGGACGACCGGGCAACAAGCAGGCCAAGGTTTTGGTGGCTTTAATGGTGCCGGTGGCTTTGGCGGTCAAGGCTTCGGAGGTGCCGGCGGCTTCGAAGATATCTTTAGTCAATTCTTTGGTGGCGGCGGTCGAGCGCGTCAAGATCCAACAGCACCGCGTCCTGGCCGGGACTTGCAGTATGCAATGACCTTAAAATTTATGGATGCGATCTTTGGTAAGACGACGACAATCAAATATGACCGTGACGCCCAGTGTAAGACCTGCCACGGCACAGGCGCTAAGCCGGGCAAGTCGGCTAGTACCTGTCAGCGTTGTGGCGGGAGCGGGGTCGTCGTGACCGTTCGCCAAACGCCACTTGGCAACATGCAGACCCAGACTACCTGTCCTGAATGTAACGGGACTGGGAAGGTAATCAAGCCAGAAGACCGTTGTGATACCTGTCACGGTTCTGGTCACGTTCACGAAAAGCACGAGCTGGAGGTTAAGGTTCCAGCTGGGGTGGACGATGGTCAGCAGATGCGGTTGCAGGGGCAGGGGGATGCCGGTGAAAACGGTGGTCCCGCTGGTGATATCTACATTATCTTCCGGGTGACGCCAAGTCGGGAATTCCGGCGTGAGGGGACGAATATTTACGTCGACCAGGACATTTCCTTTGCCCAGGCGGCCCTCGGTGATGAGGTCCAAGTCAAGACGGTTCATGGTGACGTTAGCCTCAAAGTGCCGGCGGGGACCCAATCGGAAACTAATTTCCGCCTGCGTGGCAAGGGTGTTCCGTTCCTTAATGGCAAGGGAACCGGGGATGAACACGTCACGATCCACGTTAAGACCCCGAAGAACCTCAATAAGCGGCAGCGGGAGGCCATGATGGCGTTCGCGGCAGCTAGTGGTGAAGATGTTAAGGGGGTCAAAAAGTCCGTCCTGGATAAACTGAAAGATGCCTTTGAAGACCGGTAAATAGTAAAACGGGATAGCTGCCTAATTGATGGGGCTATCCCGTTTTACTTATTTTGCTAATTCTGAGTGGTTTTTGTTATACTAATCTTAGTATTTTCGTAGAAAGTAGTGAATAAACATGACGATGAGCTTAGATGAGATGAAAGAGCGGCAAAAGCGTATCCGCAACTTCTCAATTGTCGCCCACATCGACCACGGGAAGTCGACGCTGGCGGACCGGATCCTAGAAATGACCGATTCCATCAGTAAGCGGGAGATGAAGGATCAGATACTTGATGATATGCCACTGGAACGAGAACGGGGCATCACGATTAAGCTAAACGCCGTTGCCCTGACCTACCATGCCAAGGATGGGCAAGACTACATCTTCCACCTGATTGACACCCCGGGACACGTCGACTTCTCCTATGAGGTTTCCCGGTCACTGGCGGCCTGTGAGGGGGCTGTACTGGTGGTGGACGCAACCCAGGGGGTAGAAGCCCAGACCCTGGCAAACGTCTACCTGGCGATTGACAACGACCTGGAAATTCTGCCGGTCATCAATAAGATTGACCTGCCATCCGCGGATGTCGAGGGAACAAAGAAGCAGATTGAAGATGAAATTGGATTGGATACCGATGAAGCGGTTGACGTCAGTGCGAAAACTGGTTTAAACGTTGACCAGGTCCTGGAAAAGATTGTCCAGGATGTGCCAGCGCCAACTGGTGATCTGACGGCACCGCTAAAGGCCCTGATTTTTGACTCCAAGTACGATGACTACCGGGGGGTCGTACTGAGTGTGCGGGTCTTTGAGGGGACCGTGAAGAAGGGTGATAAGATTCGCCTGATGAACAGTGGGACCGAATACGAGGTTGCCGAGGTCGGGATCAACTCACCGAAGCCCCTGGCCCGGGACGTCCTGATGGCGGGGGACGTTGGCTACATCACTGCAGCCATCAAGGATATCAAGGATACCCGGGTCGGTGATACCGTCACGGACGCCAATAACCCGACTGACAAACCGCTGGAGGGGTACCGGCAGATGACGCCGATGGTCTACGCTGGGCTGTACCCGACCGATAATGCCAAGTTTAACGACCTCCGGGAGGCCTTGGAGAAGCTGCAATTGAATGACGCGGCGCTGACCTTTGAACCGGAAAGCTCCCAGGCCCTCGGTTTTGGCTTCCGTTGCGGCTTTTTGGGACTGCTCCACATGGACGTGGTTCAGGAACGCTTGGAGCGGGAGTTTAACCTGGACTTGATTACCACGGCACCGTCAGTAACCTACCACGTTAATCTGGCAGACGGTTCGACGGTTGAGGTGGAAAACCCGGCCGAGATGCCCGATGCCTCGTCAATTAAGGATATTAAGGAACCGTTTGTTAAGGCCTCCATCATGGTGCCGAATGATTATGTCGGCCCAGTAATGGAGCTCTGCCAGCGTAAACGGGGGATTTTTGAAACGATGGAGTACCTGAGTGACACCCGGGTTAACGTGATTTATCACATTCCATTGTCTGAAATCATCTTTGACTTCTTTGATAAGTTGAAGAGCTCGACCCGGGGATATGCCTCGCTGGATTATGAGATTGATGACTACCGACCAAGCAGCCTGGTGAAGATTGATATCTTACTGAATGGTGATAAGGTTGATGCGTTGAGCTTTATTGCCCACAAGGACTTTGCGGCCGAGCGGGGGCGGGAAATCACTTCCAAGCTCAAGAAGATTATTCCCCGGCAAAACTTCGAAATCCCAATTCAGGCGGCAATTGGTTCTAAAATTATTGCCCGGACCAACATCAAGGCCTACCGGAAGGACGTTACGGCCCGAATTCACACCGGGGACCCAGACCGTCGGGCCAAGCTGCTGGAGAAGCAGAAGCGTGGTAAGAAGCGGATGAAGGCCGTCGGGAGGGTTGACATCCCTCAGGAAGCCTTTATGGCCGTCCTCAAGACCGATGAAGAGGTTGAGGTTGAGGGGAAGTAAATATTCTAAATACGAGCAAGTTATTCCTGATGAAGAGAATAACTTGCTCGTATTTTTTATCTTCAATTGTCGTTTACAAGCAATCCACCACTACTTTAGTGAGGGACCCGTCCTGCCACTGCGGGGCGAGCTCAGCGAGGCGGTCCCAAAAGGCTGGTTGCTTAGCCTGGTCGAGAATTTCGTAGGTAAGTGGTGTAACGTTGCTGATGATAATGTCCCCATCGTCATCAACGGTTCCCGTGAAGACTCCTTCGTGAAGCAGTTCTATAAAAATCTTATCAGTGACTTGGCCCCAGTCAGTATCTCGGTACTTGTTGACAATCGCCGCAAACTTTTGGTTGTTCTTGCTCATGTCGTTGAAAATCACCTTATCGTAGTTAGGAATTGAGTGGGCGGCCTTATCAACGATTGCGAAGTAGGTAAATAAGTAGTCTTTAGTATCCATCGTCCGTACTCCTTTTAACTTTTAAGACTATTATAGCTAATCTTGCCGTGATTAAGAACCGCCCCGGGACGATTTAAATAAAACTAGCGGCTAAGAATAAATTCAGGTATAATTAAACCGAACATATGTTTTTGATGGAGGAACAGGATGGCTGAACAACAACGACTTCAAGAAGCAGGGTATGCCCCGATTCACTTTTCGTCACTTTTTCCAATTTCACAGTATATTATGGTCGGTCAAAATCTTAACGGGCCAGCTGCTGCTCCGGTCGGCAGGGCGAAGGCAGCCCCGGTGGAAAGCCTTACCCAGTTGCGGGCGGTCCTCAATGGTTCTGCCCGATTACTAATCCTTGATTTAGAATTCTTTCAAGCCGGCAACCAGAACCACATTTTCCAGTTAGCAGGACGAATATATGGTCAAGCTGAAAAGTTCAATTACTACTTTTTTAATAGCCAGCAGACGGAGACCCGTCAGCTGCAATTCCTGCGCCGTTACGATGTTCCTTTTTCTCAGGCACAGCAGTATACCGTTAAGCACCAGTTGCCACGGATTATCAATCTGGTCGCCAGCCTGGCTCCCGACTATCTCGTCAGTTGGGATAATAGTCAGGATTTTAAGGCCTTGCAACGGGCCGCTAATCGGCTTGCGCTTCCTAAGCAAAACCGCTTTTGGAATACTATCCAGGCAATTGACCTGGAAAAATTAGTGGCCCAGCAAGTTTGGAATGGACAAAAGGCACTGGGGCTGAAAAAGATGTGCCAGCTCTTGAACCTGCTGCCGTTTAAGTTCCACCAGGCTCAGCATGATGTCCGGGCAATTGAGGCTATTTTGAAATTCTATTCACTTGATTTAAGTCGGGAGTTATTGCTATAAAAAAGCCCCCGGACGTTTTAAACGTTCAGGAGCTTACAATTACTTTTGCCAATTAATTAGGCGATTGTTATTTTTGCTGCTTTGACCGATTAGCTGGTTATTCAGGTAGACCTTAGTCTGGATGCCCTTGTGGATATCACCTTCCGCTAGTTTTTCTTGCTGGTCGTCCATTAGGGTGCCCAAAATGCCGTTTTGCATTGTGTCAATTAACAAGTCACGACGAGGCTTAGATAGTTGGTAAAAGTCGTCATTAACAGTGATTTTGACGCGATTATTCCCACGGTATTCAATTGCCTTGATGCTGGTAAAGCCTTGGAACTGTTTGTCGTTAGACTCGTATTGCTGGCAGTTAGCCAGGTAGTTGGCGATGTCACGGTTAGCGATATCGATATTTTCGCGGCTGGCAGCGGCCACGGTCGGGATAGTCAATCCGGAATTAATGGCTACTGTACTAGCTCCAGCAATAGAAAGGCAAGCTAAAGCAATTCCACAAATGTTAGTAAATTTTCTCATCTTTTTTCCTCCAATCAAACATGTCTATTATGACGATTTTAATAGCAGCGGGCAAGGGAAATTGGTCAAAATTCCTTTTTATTTTTAGTAAAGTTCGCTAAAATAGCCACTGGTGATTAAAGTGACAGAAAATGAACAAAAACAAAACTTAGTCCGGCAGCGGATGCAAAAATTACAGGAGAAGGAAGCCAATGAATTTAAGGAGCACCTGGATAACCTCAACGATGGGGTGATTGCAATCATCCTAACCGTAATGGTTTTAGAGGTTCCTTTACCAAGTCAGGCTGGCGTGTCTTACCGTAATTTCATGGGGTCGATTTTTATTTTCCTGGTGAGCTTCTTCGTGGTCGCTAACTTTTGGTATGACTTGAACCGGCTCCTCCTGGTCTTAAACCGGGTGACGAAGAAGATGATTATTAATGACTTCATCTTTCTGGCAGCATTGTCGGTGATCCCAATGTTAACCAAGTGGATGATGCTCCGGCCCAGCAGTCTGGCTGTGTTTGACTACGGGATTGCCTACTTCATTGCTAACTTAATGAAAATGATTATCTCGGCTAACGCTTGGGAGGAGTTTTTCAATGAAGTTGATGGTAGTCCAAAGATGTACTCTCTACGGTGGGGGCGACGGCTAGTAATCGTTTTAGCCCTTAACCTGCTGCTGATTTTTCTAGCGTATGTGATGCCGCGGTGGGTTCTGCTGGCCTACCTGCTACTAACGATCTATAACTTTTTCTACCCTGAAAAAACGATTGTTGACCAAAAGATCAGTTAACCGAAGAGAATACGGCAACGGCCAGTTACGACTTTGCCTTGCCGATACTCGGTAGGAAGTGTAAAATATTATTTTGTGAAAGCGATTACAGGAAAGTGAGCGATATTAATGAACGGTTTTAGCGGTGAGTTCTTCGGAACGCTAATTTTGATTTTAATTGGGTGTGGCTGTTCCGCCAGTGTTAACCTCAAGAAAAATTATGCTACGGGAAGCAACTGGTGGTTTGTGTGCGCCAGCTGGGGCCTGGCAGTAACAATGGGTGTTTACGTCGCGGGCTTTTTAGGTTCCCAAGGGCACCTGAATCCAGCCGTGACGATTCCCTTTGCCATCTACGGTCTTTTTCCTTGGCACCAGGTCTTGCCATACCTGGCCGGTCAATTTCTCGGCGCCTTTGTTGGTGCAGTTTTGGTGGTTATTCAATACTATCCCCAATTCGCGGCAACTAAGTCGAGAGAGGGGAATACCGTGGGGATTTTTGCTACCCGGCCGGCAATTAAGTCGCCGCTGTTTAATTTCTTGTCGGAGGTAATCGCCACCTTTGCCTTTATCTTTATCCTGCTTAACCTTGGTAATTTTACCGTAGGGATTAAGCCCTTCATTGTCGGCCTAGTTATTACCGTCATTGGGACGGGATTAGGTTCAACCACTGGGTTTGCACTGAATCCGGCCCGGGACTGGAGCCCGCGGTTTGCCTATACCGTTTTGCCGGTGCCTAATAAGGCAGGGGCAGAATGGTGGTATGCCTGGGTTCCAATGTGCGGTCCGCTGTTTGGGGGCCTCCTCGCCTGTGCTTTAGAAAATATGGTTGCTTAGCCTGTAAATGATGAAACGGCCACCATCAGCTTTTGCTGATAGTGACCGTTTTGTTTTGCTAGCTGGCTTTCCCAGCCGCAAGGGGTACTAATTTGAAATTATGCTTGGGGCTGACGTGTCCGTAAGACCACTAGGATGACTACCATATTAATCAGCAGAGTCAGGCCAGTGACCGCAAATACCATTGGGTAGTTGAACAGACCGGAAATGACCGAGCCAATGAGAGAGCCCATCACAGCCCCAACAGCTTGAAAGGATTGGTTGACACTGAAGATCCGCCCAAACGCTTCCGCCGGAACGTCCAGGGTAAGAACAGTTTGGATAGCCGGATTGAGGGCGGCATTGGCCAGGCCGAGCAGGAACCGCCAAAAAGCTAGCGACCAGGCAGAGTGGGTAAAGGTCATTGGAATGAACAGTACAAAGGCCACCATCAGCCCTGTACGCAGAACGACTTTCGGCCCGATCCGGTCCATCGTGTGCCCAACCTTCGAAGCGGCAATTAGCGTTCCCAGTCCCGGAGTGGCAGCAACGATTCCGGCAACCAGCGCGACGTTGCCCTGGTTATGCATTAAGGATTTAACGTACAGACTAATAATCGGTGTAATTGACATTGATGATGAAATAACAACCATTGTCGTGAAGAACGTCGCGATAATGACCCCGGGGTTATCAAGCTCTTGGAAAATTTGGCGGAGCGGTTTCATCTTTTCCTTTTTGATCGGCTTAAAGTGTTCCTTCGCTAAGAGGGAAGTGCCAACGAAGTTCAGAAACATTAGGCCCCCGGTGATGAAAAACGGGATCCGGTAGCCAAACGCCCCGGAAAGCACCCCGCCGAGCAGGGGGCCAACCAGGTTGCCGGCAACCCCGGCGGTTGCCATGGCTGACATTACCCAACCAGAGTGGGAACGAGGCGTTTCGCCTGCCATCAGGGCCGTGGCGTTATTGATATAACCCGAAAAAGCTCCCTGCAAGAAGCGCAGACCAACAATCATCCAAACACTTTGCGCGAGTCCCACACAGAAAATGGTAATGGCCATGACCCCGGCAGCCCGCATACACATCAATTTACGTCCTTTCCGGTCCGCCAGGTTTCCCCACAGCGGCGAAACGATTGCCTGGCTGACAAAGGTTGCGGCAAAGGCGAGACCAGAATAAATATTTAGCTGAAAGCGGGAAAAGTTTCCCAGTTCGTTAATAAACAGCGAGATAAACGGCATGGTCATCGAATAGCCAGCCCCAGTAATAAAGGAACCGAGCCACATGGTATAAAAGGTTCGGTGCCAGCCGCTTGGATAATGTTCTTCCTGTTCGCTTGTCTCCATCTTTGTTCCCCATCTCCTCCAAATTTAATCTTGCTTATTGTAACAGAAATTAGCGGCGCTTACTAATCGATAGGTAGTGACCAAAAGTGATTAGCATCAGGAAAATCAAAATGACGGTGATCCACATGGACAACCGGATCCCGGCAACCGGGGTCTGAGGGATCCCAGAAATAACTACCAGCATGGTGACCGATACGGCTCCGGCGACCTGACGGAGGGTATTGTTAAGTGCTGTTCCGTGACTGTTTTCTGATTGGGAAAGGGCGGAAAATGCTTCAGAAAGGGCGGGGCTGAAGACAAATGCATTCCCAACCATGCGGACCGCGTAGACAATGGTCAGAACCACGACTGAAGAGTGGGATGACAGCGTAACCAGGGGGTAGGAGGCGACAATCATTAGTATTCCACCAGTAATGATTAGCCACTTGGGGCCGTACTGGTCATAAAGGCGCCCAATGTAGGAAGCGGTGAGTCCGTTGCAAATTGCTCCTGGCAGGAGGATCAGCCCGGAGGCAAAGCTCCCCATCCCTAAGACGTTTTCGGTAAAAATAGGGATTAGCTGTTCGGTTCCCAAAAGAATCATGAAGGCGAAAATCCCAACGAGGGTCATTAAGCGAAAGGACGAGTATTTAAAAATCTGGACCTTTAACATTGGGTTAGTCAGGTGGAGTTGACGGTGAACGAATAGGGCAATGATAATCAAACCGCTAACCAGCATTGCCCAGCCGGCGGCCAGGTTAAGTTCAAAGACCGTCAAACTACCTAGGGCCAGGCCAGACCCGATGAGTGAAACAAGGACGGAGAGGTAGTCAATTTTAATCTCACGTGGCGTAGAGAAGTTTTGCAACTTAAAGTAACCGATGATAAAGACGAGCACCATGAACGGCAAGACGCTGATGAACAGCCACCGCCAGGGGAGTACCTGGAGGATGAAACCGGCAAGGGTCGGCCCGATTGCCGGGGCCGTGGAAATGACGAGGCTGGAGAGTCCTAAAATGGAGCCCCGTTTTTCAATTGGGTAGATGGAAATCATGGTGGTCATCTGAAATGACATTAGCATTCCACTCGCGGCCGCCTGAATCAACCGTGCAAGGAGGAGCGAATAGAAGTTAGTCGCTAGGCAGCCAATCGTTGTTCCGATAATAAAGGCGCCAATCGTCCACAGGAAGACGTGCCGGTTGGTAAACTTATCGTACATGTTGGATGAAAGTGGCGTAACGATTCCGATGATTAGGGTGTAACCGGTGGTCAGCCACTGGACAGCGTTCAGTGAAACGTGAAGCTCATGCTCAATTACCGGTAGGGCAGTCACCATCATCGTTTGGCTAGCGAGACTAACGAAAGCTGATAGCAAGAGAATCGCGGTGATTAACCGTCGTGTTCGCGGGGTAATGGTGGTTGATGATTGTGGCACAGTTGCAAGTTCCTTTCTGGTGTTAAATTACCCCTCCAACTTTACCACTGCTATTTTGACATTTCTAATGGAAATTATATCTTGAGCGGTTTAGGCCATTATCTGGTATCATATTCAATGACGAGAAAAAGGAGGAATCACGGCTTGAGAACACGAATTGCAGTTTTTTCTGATGTCCATGGAAACTTCAGTGCTTTTGAGGCGATGTATCAAGACAGCCTAAAACAAGGTGTCGACCAGTACTGGTTTATCGGCGACCTCTTGATGCCAGGCCCCAGTGTACTCAAGGTTTGGAACCTATTTGAAAAAATCGCTCCCCAAGTGGTTGTCCGGGGCAATTGGGACGACCTGGTCGTGCGGGGTGCCCGGGGACTGATGGATACTGAGAAGCCTTCCCATGTCTACTTTGCCCGGCTGGCCCAATATGTTGCGCAGCACGGCTCAACGGACCTGATTGATAGTTTAGCCAGTTGGCCCTTGCACGTGACGAAACAGGTGGGGCCGTTAAACTTTGGTATTTCCCATAACCTGCCGAAACTGAATATGGGCCAGGACCTCTTCCCCACGAAACCGACAGCTAACTTTGATCGTCTTGTCAACGTTGAGAGTGAGCAGCCGGTGGATGTTGCCGTCTATGCGCATGTTCACCACCAGCTGCTGCGGTATGCTGATGATGAACGAATCATCCTCAACCCGGGTGCGGTGGGGGAACCATTTAACCACTGGCCTGGATTGCAAAGGGATCTACGGGCCCACTACCTAATTCTCGAGGTCGACGACCAGGGATTAGCAGAGACCAGTTTTCGTCACGTCGGTTATGACCGAATGGTAGAAAGTACCCGGGCCCATAGCGATGCACTTCCTTACGCGGAGCTGTACCAGCGAATGATGAAGACGGGATTAGCTTACACCCATGATGATGAGCTGCTCCGCCAGTTCAACGATCGCTACCACTACGCGGACGAGTACCGGCAATTTGCAGATCAAAAATTGCGGTGAGGCAAATTACTTGCAAATGGTCAGTGAATATCAGATAATCTAGTTGAATAGTTTCGCAAATGTTGATTTTAGCTGTTAGTCGTTATTGTTTATAATCACTATTAATAAGGAGATAACAACTTACATGGCAAAAAAATCTAAGATTGCTAAATTACACCACCAAGAAGCGCTGGTTAAAAAGTACGCGGCAAAGCGAAAAGAGCTGAAGGCGCAGGAGGATTACATCGGCTTGTCTAAGCTGCCCCGCAACTCAAGCGCAGTTCGCCTGCACAACCGGGACCGCTATGATGGGCGCCCTCATGCCTACATGCGGAAGTTTGGGATGTCGCGGATTAACTTCCGCAACCTCGCCCACAAGGGTCAAATTCCGGGTGTTCGGAAGGCAAGTTGGTAATACCATTATTTAACAAAGAGGCTGGAATACACTTCCGGCCTCTTTGTTGTTTAAAGCTGTCGATGTCAGCGGGCAGGCGGTAAACTAAATCAGCATCAGCTCGATTTTGTTCCAGCTGGCCACTTCAAGATTTTTAGAATAATTCTAAAAATCTCTTGATAAATTTTGCAAAGCGGCTATACTTATAAGTGTAGTTAAGAATAATTCTAATTAAGGAGAGGATATCTATGAATTTTGTTGGTCACGAAATCGACGACTTCAAGGTTAATGCATACCAGGACGGTGAAACTAAGGAAGTAACTAAGGCGGACGTACTTGGCAAGTGGAGTATTTTCTTCTTCTACCCAGCAGACTTTTCCTTTGTTTGTCCAACCGAGTTGGAAGCCCTGCAAGACGAATATGAAAACTTTAAGCAGGCGGATGCAGAAATTTACTCCGTCTCAGAAGATACTGAATTCGTCCACAAGGCATGGGCAGAGGCCTCAGAAAAGATTGGCAAGATTAAGTACCACATGCTTGCAGACCCTGCTGGTAAGCTAGCCCGGATGTTTGATGTCCTAGATGAAGATGCCGGCCAGGCCTACCGGGGTGTCTTCATCGTTGACCCAGATGGTAAGATCCAATCCTACACGATTAACAACATGGGAATTGGCCGGAGCGCTGCGGAAATCCTGCGGACCCTTCAGGCTGCACAATTTGTTCGTGAACATGGTGACCGTGTTTGCCCTGCTAACTGGAAGCCAGGCCAAGACTCAATTAAGCCAAGCCTAGACCTTGTTGGTAAGTTGTAAAGGGAAAGCTGGTGGATGAAATGGCAGATAAACACTTATACGACCTGATTATTGTTGGTGCTGGGCCTGCGGGATTGTCTGCCGGATTATATGCCGGCCGGGCGACGCTTGACACGTTGATTCTAGAAGGGGATACCGTTGGCGGCCAGGTTACAACGACCTCGGTAGTTTACAACTATCCGGCCGTTGAAAAGGTCGATGGTACCCAGTTGATGAATCAAATGCAAAAACAAGTGACCGACTTTGGCGTTACGATTGCACATGACCAGGTTGAGAAATACCAGCTGGCTGATGAGGTCAAGCTGCTGGTTGGCAAGAGCGGCCAGGAGTACCGGGCTCGCAGCGTGATTATTGCGACCGGTGCACAGCCCCGCACGGTTGGTTTTAGCGGTGAAGATGAGTTTCGGGGCCGGGGAGTAGCTTACTGCTCGACCTGCGATGGCGAATTGTTCTCGGGTTTGCAGATTTTTGTCATCGGTGGTGGCTATGCTGCGGCGGAAGAAGCTGACTACCTCAGCCGGTTCGGCAAACACGTCACGGTACTGGTTCGAGGAGATCATTTTAGCTGTCCACCGCTGATGGCAGCACGGGCATTGAATAATCCGAAAGTATCAGTAAAATACAATACGGAAGTTAAGCAGGTTACTGGTGATGATTATGTAACTGCCGCCACCCTAGTGAATAATAAGACCGGGGAAGAAACGGTTTACCACGTTGATGACGGTGATAATACTTTCGGCATCTTCATTTACGTAGGGACTAAGCCAGCGACGGAGAAGCTGCAGGGATTGGTTGACCTGAACGACCAAGGCTATATTAAAGCGGCTGCTGATGGCGCTACTAACGTTCCTGGTGTGTATGCGGCGGGGGATGTAATCGTCAAAAACCTCCGGCAGATAATCACCGCTGCTTCGGACGGGGCGGTTGCTGCCACCGCTGCTGAACAGTATGTGACCGCTCAAAAGCAGCGTCAGGGAGTTCCGATTCACACGGCGCCGGCGAAAACTGCCACCCAGCCAGTTGGACAAACTACTGACTTAGAGCATCAGGAAAAGGTTAGTCCTCACCAGGGCAACTGGCTGACCGCCGAAATTGACAGCCAGCTCAAGCCGATTTTTGCGCGGCTCACGAAGCCAGTGACCTTGGAGGTTAACACTGATGGGAGAGCGCTTAGTCAACAACTGCTTAGTTTCACGACGGAATTTGCCAGCCTGGACGACCACCTGACTGTCAAGACTAAGGAGGGCCAGGGAGAGCTGCTGCCGTTATTGAAACTTCTGGACGCCGATGGACAAGATACAGGTCTGCACTATGCCGGCATTCCAACCGGGCACGAGCTGAATTCCCTTGTCCTGGGGGTCTATAACGTGGCAGGACCGGGGCAAACAATTGACCCGGCATTGGCTGACCGTATTAAACGCTTGCCAGCTGCCAAGATTCGAATTGGCGTTTCGTTGACCTGTCATTTCTGCCCAGACGTTGTTGCGGCGTGCCAACGAATGGCATCGTTGAATCCTGGCATTACGGCGACGATGATTGACTTACAACACTTCCCAGATTTGCGAAAGAGCAAGAAAATCATGAGTGTTCCCGCGACGATGATTAATGATGCGCCGGTTATTTTTGGTAGCCAGTCGCTGGAACAACTGGTTGCTGCTGTCGAAAAGAACGGTTAAAAAGGTTATACTTTGAATCGTTGAAGAGACAAGAGAGTGAGAAAAGACGCCTCAAATCGGCTGTTAAGCTGATTTGGGGCGTTTGTTTTTCGATGCGTAGCAAATATTTGAAGGTTGTTTTAGCTACCAGCCAGCTACTGCGAATCGATGGGTTAATTCGCACGCTCAGCTCTTGTTGCTACTAATGGCCGAGAATTTATAAACTGATAATTCTTTCTAACTATTCTAGCTTGCTTTGGTTCCGATAAGCGTTGCTAGCGCTAACCACTTGCTATTCGCCAAAGGGGAAGCTGGCCGTCTCACTTTAGCCACTCTCAAACGACTAATCCTAAAATATAATGGTTATAAATTAAATTATTTTCTTCCTTTATCGCTTGAAATATCAATTTAAGGTGTTATTGTTTAAATATCGAAAAGCGATGAGGGGAGCAATGACAATGCTATCACGTGATAATCAGAAAGAAATACTTAGAAAATACACTGGTCAACGGCAACATTATGCTATCAAAAAGCTGACCGTTGGGGTTTCATCGGTTTTGATCGGTTTGTCGTTCTTAGGCGTCCAGGCCCAAAACGCTTCTGCTGATGCCAATGCAGCGCCAGTAGTTTCCACAACGCAAGTCGAGTCTAACGAGAATGGAAACCAAGGTCTAACTGATTCAGTATCCGTAGCAAAGAATGTTACCTCAGCTAATCTGGTAACAGTTTCTAACTCGGCTACCGAGCGCGCTAAACTAAATCAGGACCTTCCCGCTATATATACGAATAATCCGAGTGACGGTTCCGCGGTTAAGACGGCGGGCGACCATATTATTCCAGGTTTGGCTAATGAGGCCCAGTACAATCTTTCGGTTACCGCTCGCAACGGTAGTACAAGCGGTAGTCAGGCGGGAAAAACTGCGGGAGTTTACCTTCCTAGCGGTGAAACCACCAAGCACGCCCTAGTTAACTACCAGACTGCACAAAACTTGCAAATTAATTTTGAACTGAGCAACCCTACTGATCAGGAAATGCAAATTTCACCGGTGGTTTACCTAAACCCTTATGGCCCCTACCATAACGTAGTTGACCCCTCATTACTCCGCTTTGGCGACAAGGGGGAAATTGTTGATCAGAATGGTCAAGTGATCAATGGCTTACAACTTGTTTTTGCCTTTAATGGTAACAAAAACTATTATACTTACGACGAACTGGTCGCTCGTGGCCTTGCAGTCGGCCAGGCTGATACGTTTAAGGTCGTTGGGACCTTGGCTGCGCATACCACTGCGCACGTTATCCTTCCCCTGACGTTTGATACGGCTAACATCGGCACCTATTTGACGACTCACCAGTCGGCCGCCAATGAAATCTGGCTGGCGGGCGCTAATGATACCGGAACGATTGACCTGTACCTTTCAACACCACTTTGGCGGCAAACAGATGTTGCAAATGATGACATTTTACCAATGCTTAAAACGGCTGAGTCACTGTACCAACTTCTTCCGGCCGAGACTACGGCCCAGTTGCTGGCGGCATTACCCAAGGCAGGAGCAGTATTGGTGAACGTTTCTAATATTGGAAACGTTGGCGGCAGTGCTAATAGCAGCGACCCTGTTTTATGGATGAACGGGACCTACCAACTCAAACTTGACCAAGTGCAGGATGTATTACGGCAATTTGGCTACACTGTCAACCTCACTCCTGATGGACAAAACTTTGTAGACCACTATACGTACAATACCCAGGCTATGCAGGGCGTCCAGAATGCTGACGGTAACCTGGACGTGAAGACGAACTATGGCTTTTACGTTGAAGTACACCCGGTTTTGCTGACCCGTGATATAGAAACGCAGGTCGGCTCTAAATTGATTAGTGACTGGCAGCCAACGGACAATATTGTAGCGGTTAATAACTTAGACTACCAGGGCAGTGGTACTACGGGTGATATTTTCAAACTCGTTCCGGTTGCCCCAAGCCAAGTGCGGGTCGTTGGTATCGCAAACCAGGATGGTCAAACCGTTTCGACGATTGATCCTACTGTTCCCGGAACGTATACGGTTAGTTATGAATACTACCTGAATGGCAACCAAAATCCGGCCTTTAGGGTTACCAACACGGCCCAGGTGAGGGTCACCCAGGCGACGACTCCAATCGTACCGGTCGATCCAGAAATCATTGACCCGAATAAGGTCCACAATGACGATGACCATGGTGGAAATGATAACTCTAAACCTAACGGCGAATTGATTGATGGCGAAAACGGTAGCAACAGTCAGACTGGACGCGGTCAACTAACCGGGCAGGGACAGTCAGCAGGTCAGGCGACTGGCGTTGTTAGTGCCAGTCGTTACTCGGTGCCAACAGCTAGTGCCAGCCAGGCTCAGCAGCAACTACCCCAGACTGGGAATCACAGCTCAATGGCGGTCGCTGGGCTGGGAATTGCCAGTTTCTTAGCCATGTTTGGCCTGGCTAGGGGGAAGCAGCACTAGGAAGCACCTAACCGCCTAGTTTAGCTGGCAAGTCAGATTAAGCGGTACCCGGTAGCAATAACCGGTTTAATTCTGGCAAGCTAGCCTTGACCACTGTTAATCAGCTGGATATTAAATAAGCAGTTCCTCAAATCAGCTTGATCTGAGGAACTGCTTTTGTTTTTTATAGGTTTTCATCAGTGTTGAAGTTCAGTGGAGAGTAGTCAGTCATCTTAGTGATTAACTCCAGTGTGAGCTTCTTATAGGCATTCATTGTATCCGTAGCGAAGTTTTCGCTTTGCTGGGTTAGAAAATTTGCCCGCTCGTTGCCCTGGTAGTTGACTAAGGCGTGATCGGTTTCTTTAATCAGTTTAATTGCCGCGGCGTTCCGCTCTTTTTGCACTTCTTCTAGCAAGGGGAGGAAGTCGTGAAGGTGGCTGTCAACGAGGACGCTTGCGTGCTTGAAGATCCAGTAAGCAGAATTAAGCTGGGCTGGCAGTTTCCCTCGCTTATAAGAAGCAGGGACATCCGTGATTCCGTTGAAGAAGGGAACGTAAGTACTCTCGGCGGCAACTCCCATTGCGAGCCAGTGGATGTTAGCCCCCGTTTGCCGCCCCATCTGCAGGATGTGCGACTCTTGAGTCTTAGCCAGGCTAATTGGACGGTAGCGGTGGGCAAGAGGGCCCTTGCTCAATGGATCGTAAGGGGTGCCGGCGAAGTGATCGCTGAGGTAGCGCTGGGCATCAAAAATGGAGAGCCGGCGGTCTGGTTTCATGATGAAGGGCAGGTCAGCACTTTCAGCTTGCTCGTCTTGTGCGGCCAGTGAGCTGAACATCTGGTGCCCAATCCAAACCCGGGGTTCACTATAAACGGCGTCGGCCCGGTCAGCAGTACCAAAGATTTGCCGGAAGTTGAAACCGGCAGGGTGGGGATTCAGATGGTTTTCCTCCACGAACTCGCGGATCCCCGGGTGGAACATAAAGTTTTCGGGATCGTTGAAGTCAACCTCCTGGATTGCCAGCTGGTTAGCAACCACCGCATAGGCGTCATCTGGGATGCGTTGGGCAACCCAGTAGTGGCCGCTGCCGTTTTCAAAGTACCAGGCTTCATTGTTATCCGCAAAGAGGACGCCATTGGTTTCACCGCTGCCATATTTGGCGATTAGGTCACCCAGGCGTTGGACACCTTCCCGGGCAGTCTTGACGAACGGCAGAACAACGGTAATCATTGCTTCCTCGTTCAAGCCGTGTTCCACGTGGGGGTCGCAGCCGAGGACCAGCTGGTTTGAGTAGGCGCTCTCGGTTGCGCTCATTGCCACGTCGTATTCGTTGATTCCGTCTTCTTCAAAGAGCCCCGCCCGGTCAGTCCACTCGGGGGTGGCGGTATAGCGGGCGCTTTCTCCGGGGAGGACTAACTCGAGCTTAGTTTCTTTGGAGATAAAGCGCTTGCCGAGCTCACCCCGCTGGTGAACAACCATGTGCTTAGGCCAGGCTGCCTTTGCATCTTCGTTCCGGCCAATCATGATTGAACCATCAATACTGGCCTTTTTACCAATTAGAATGCTCGTACAAGCTGATAGCGTGTTTGTCATGTGGTTTTCCCCTTTATTTCAATAGTCGATAACGTTTAGCAATTGTACCGCGAAATGGCGGACAAGTCGAATAATATCTTTTTTTAGGGAGGGAGTTTTCAGGCGAATTATGAACGATTATAATAGGTAGGATAGTTTTAAGAGAGGAGTGAGGAAGATGGAGCAGGGCTCAGTGTTGATTGTAATGGTCGCGGCCTTGGTAATCCCCATCGCGATGGCCCGGTTGAATGTCTCTAACATTCCCACGGCAGTCGCCGAAATTATCACTGGTGTTATTCTTGGTAAAAGTGCATTTAATATTGTGCAGGCTAATGAGATGCTGACGTTGATGTCAACGCTTGGTGTCATCATGCTGATGTTCTTGTCAGGGATGGAAATTGACTTTGACTTATTTAAGAAGGGGCCGGATAAAAACCAGGACGGCCAAAATCCGGTTCAGCTTGCTGGGCAGGCGTTTGGTTTGATTATTATTACTGCGGCAGTGCTGGGAATTATCTTACGCAGTTTGGGCCTGTTTTCTGATTTCTTCTTAGCAACGATTTTATTTTCGACCGTTGCGCTTGGGGTGGTAATTGCCACGCTCAAGGAAAAAGAAATTTTAGGACGGCCGGCAGGACAAACGATTTTGCTGACGGCAGTCCTCGGTGAGGTCGTGCCAATGCTCTCGCTAACGATTTACGCGTCGCTGAACGGTGGGGATGCCAAACGTTTATGGCTGATTATTCTATTGTTTTTAGCGGCGATTATCCTGCTGCGGCGGTTTAAGCAGCCCTATATCTGGTTTAGCCGGATTTCAAAGGCCACGACGCAACTGGACATCCGCTTGGCCTTTTGCTTGATTTTTGTTCTGGTAACAATTGCGGAAACGGTAGGGGCAGAGAACATTCTAGGGGCCTTCCTGGCGGGGATGGTAATGAAGCTCCTGGAACCAACTGAGGCGACTAAGGATAAGTTGACGTCGATTGGTTATGGCTTCTTGATCCCCTTCTTCTTTATTATGACTGGTGTTAAGTTAAACCTGCGGGAGCTTTTTGCCCACCCCCAAGCCCTGGCATTGATCCCCATTCTGGTGGTTTGCTTTATTATTGCTAAGTTACCGGCAATGTTGGTTTACCGGCGGCGCTTTTCGACCCGCAACTCGTTTGCCGGCAGCTTTCTGGTTGTAACTACGATTACACTGGTATTGCCTTCGCTGACGGTGGCACGCAACCTTCACGCAATCACGGCAAACCAGTCTGACGCCTTTATTTTGGCAGCCGTAATTGTCTGTATTATCGCTCCAATCGTCTTTAACTCGGTTTACAAGCTGGAAAAGGCGGATCTGATTAAGCAACGGGTTGTCTTTGTGGGCACTAATACCTTTACAGTGCCGGTCGCGCAGCAACTGTCAAAGAACTGGTATAATGTCCGGATGCTGACTGATAACGAAGATAACTATAAAACCTTTAACAGTGAAGTGGCTTCGTTGACCTACCTGCCAACGATTGATGAGGAGAGTTTGCGAGCGGGTCATTACTTCGATACGGATATTATGGTGATTTGTTTCCCTGCTGACAGTAAGAATGCCCGGCTGGCGAAAATTGCCAAGGGAGCAGGGGTCGGCCGGGTGATTGCTGGTCAAAATGATCCCGGCCGGGGACAATCCCGGATGAAGATCCTTAAAGACTTGGGAGTTGAGATTTATAACCGCTTTAACGTCCACATTAGTGTCCTTCGTTCGTTGATTGAAACACCGTCAATTCTGGAGATGCTAACCGATACCGAGGCGGGCTTATTTGAAGCCGTTGTGCGCAACCCGAATATTGTTGGTCAGGAGCTGCATACGTTACCGTTTATTGACCAGATTACGGTTAGCCGGATTTATCGTAACCATCGGCCAATCTCTCCTCATGGGGACACCGTCCTCGAGGCTGGTGATCACGTTATCTTTACCGGTGAACGTCTGGCGGCCGAAGAAGCACGCCGTCAACTGCGCCGTCGAAGCTGACCGAAGCGGAGAGGGGATTTCGTTAGCGCTTTATTTATGTTAAGATAGGGAAAGATTAATTGGAGGAGGGTTACCAAATGCCATTAGTTCATATTGACCTGATCGAGGGCCGGAGTGAGGAACAGCTCAAGGGCCTGGTTAAGGATGTCACCGCAGCGATTTCAAAGAATGCCAATGTTCCAGCAGACCGGGTACACATTGTCTTGAATGAAATGCGAAAGGATCGCTACAGTGTCGGCGGCACGATGGTCAGCGACAAGTAAATAAAAGCCACCCGGAGATTAGTTCTCAGGTGGCTTTTTTGAAAGGATGAAGTGAATTTGAACGAGCAACAATACATTATGGCAATTGATGAGGGGACTACCAGTGCCCGTGCAATTATTTTTGACCATGACGGAAATAAGGTCGGAATGAGTCAAAAGGAATTCCCCCAGTACTTTCCCCAGCCTGGATGGGTTGAACATGACGCGATGGAAATTTGGGATAGCGTCCAGGCAGTTATCTCGGACGTGATGATTAAGACCCAAATCAAACCATATAAGATTGCCGCGATCGGAATCACTAACCAGCGTGAAACGACGGTCATCTGGGACAAGAATACTGGCAAGCCAATTTATCATGCCGTAGTCTGGCAATCAAAGCAAACGAGTGCATTGGCGGAGCAGCTGATTAAGGACGGCTACAAAGAGATGATTCATGCCAAGACTGGTTTGGTGATTGATTCCTACTTTGCGGCGACTAAGATTAAGTGGATCCTGGACCGGGTGCCTGGCGCGCGGGAAAAAGCGGCACGAGGAGACCTGCTCTTTGGAACTATTGATACTTGGCTGTTGTGGAATTTAAGTGGTCGACGTGTTCACGCTACGGATGTCTCGAACGCGAGCCGGACGATGCTGTTCAATATTCACGATTTGGAATGGGACCAGGACATCCTGGACCTGCTGGATATTCCTCGGGCGATGCTGCCAGAAGTAAAGCCAAGTTCAGCAGTCTTCGGCTATACTGGTGATTATCACTTTTATGGCGTCCAAATCCCGATTGCAGGAATTGCCGGTGACCAGCAGGCGGCGTTGTTTGGTCAGGCGGCTTATGAGAAGGGCTCGGTAAAAAACACTTACGGAACTGGTGCTTTTATTGTGATGAATACGGGATTAAAACCGACCCTCTCTGATAACGGCTTGTTGACAACCATTGCGTACGGCTTGGATGGTAAAACTTACTATGCCTTAGAGGGGAGCATCTTTGTAGCCGGCTCGGCGGTACAGTGGCTGCGAGATGGTCTTCAACTGTTTGAGCACGCGAGTGAATCTGAACGGATGGCGGTCGCTGCCGAATCGACTGGCGGGGTGTATGTTGTTCCTTCATTTACCGGTCTGGGTGCCCCATATTGGGATCAAGAAGTGCGGGGAGCCATTTTTGGCCTTACCCGGGGGACCAACCGGAAGCATCTGGTGCGGGCAACCCTGGAATCGATTGCTTTGCAGACTCGTGATGTAGTAGATACGATGGTTCAGGATACTGGCCTTCCATTGACGGCCCTGACAGTTAATGGTGGGGCTTCACGAAATGATTTCCTAATGCAGTTCCAGGCGGATATCTTGCAAACGCCGATTAAGCGGGCGGCCATGGAAGAAACTACGGCATTGGGAGCCGCCTTCCTGGCCGGGCTAGCAGTTGACTTCTGGAATGACCAGGACGAGCTGCGGCGCCTCTCTAAAATTGGCGACCAGTTCCAGCCTGCAATGAAGCCTGAACAGGCCAACCAGATTTACGCTGGATGGCAACAGGCAATCAAAGCAGCCCAGTTTTTCAGCCATGGAAAATAGAACTTGTGGGTAATGCTGGTAAGAAAATTGGTTTTAAAGAAGCTAAGAAAATATCCCAGATTCTTTAAAAATGATGGTGTTATAGTGCATGGCTGCAAACTGGCAATTTAAATGCTGGAATTACCAATTACGGTTAAATAGATTCACAATGCGAACTAGTCATCCTTGAGGGAGTGGACTAATGAACTAGGTAGGATAGTTCATTAGTCCACTCCTTTTTAATTAATACAATTGTTCCTAATAATTAGTGAAAAAAAGGCGTTATTACGTATAGTTAAAAATATATATGAATGGATAATCATGTGAACATAACTAAAAGAACCTTTTTTTGTGCATAAATAAAAAGTAGTAATTAATGCTTACTTTTATCAATTAAATAGTTGCTATATATTAGACATTTTATTTTGCAATTGACTTAATAAAATTATGTGGTGATTGCAAGAGATAAATGTAAGATTTCACAAGTAGTTAATTGATATTTATACGTAAAATAGTAAGCGCTTACTATTGGTAAACGTGGGTAATTAAGATTATCAATTGTGAAACGATTTTGGAAATTGAAAAAGGATAGTCTAATGATATAGTGATGATGTGCACAACATATGTGAAGTTAAACTAAATAGCGCGTTAGAGTTCTACTTTTGTAAATTTTATTTATGTTCTATAAGGGGGGGGATTTCGATGAAAAATTCAAGTCAAGAGGAAATGATGGCCTCTAAGGCTGGCTTAACGGTTGATGAATGGCGCAAAGAAACAAAATTTGACAGTGTTGACCGTGGCTGGGTAATTATGAGTATCGGAATGGCAATTGGTGCGGGAATCGTTTACCTTCCGGTTAAAGTTGGTATTGTAGGTATTTGGACATTTTTAATTTCTGTAATCATTGCTTACCCAGCAATTTATTTGTTTCAAAAGCTTTTTATCAACACGCTAGCTGAATCGAAAGAATGTGTGGACTACCCAACCGTAATCACAAACTACTTGGGGAAAAATTGGGGATTCTTTCTAGGGATTCTATATTTCCTTATGCTGGTTATTTGGGTGTTTATATATTCAACTTCTGTCGTGAATGATAGTGCCTCTTTTTTACAAACCTTTGGTGTTACTAAGGGTGTTCTTTCGGATAATCCATTTTACAGTCTTGCGGTTATCTGTATCTTAGTTTTAATTTCTTCACTAAGTGAGAAGCTACTATTCAAGATTTCAGGCCCACTGGTAATTATTAAATTAGCGGTTATTGTACTACTAGGAATTGTGATGATTCGTTTCTGGAATTTAAGCAACCTGGGGGCCTTTCCACCGTTGGGATATTTGATTAAACAAACAATTGTGTTATTGCCGTTCACGCTCACATCAATTATTTTTATTCAGTCACTATCCCCAATGGTAATTTCTTATCGAGCACACAATAAGAATATTGAAGTAGCTCGCTATAAGGCATCACGAGCAATGAAAATTGCCTTTTTGACTTTATTTGCTGCGGTACTGTTTTATGCATTCTCATTCAGCTTCTCAATTGATCATGCCCAGGCTGTTGAAGCCAATAAAGAGAACATTTCCGCACTTGCCATTGCAGCCAAAGGAATGAGCGGCAACACGGTTAAGGTTGCTGCATTGACAATGAGTATTCTTGCTGTGGTTACGGCATTTTTCTCAAATTTTCAGGGCTTTAGAGAGGCTTGTCAAGGAATTGCTGTGAATGTCTTAAAACGATTCATGCCAGAGAGTCGAATTAACATGAAAGTCTTACATGTGGGAATCTTAATTTTCGCAATTTTAATTACTTGGCTGGTAGCGGTTATTAATGCGCCTATTTTAAATTACACCTCATATTGTTCACCGATATTTGGGATTATCGGTTGTCTATTACCGACGTATCTTGTTTATAAAGTTCCTGCTCTCCATCATTTGAAGAGTCCCAGCTTTATCTTAATCATTTTAACTGGAATCTTACTAGTAATCTCACCATTTTTAGCTGTTTAATATAGGGGGAATAAAAAATGGAACAAGAAAAACAAAGTATGTATCTAAAGGCCCTTCATAAGGGAGTCTCTACCGCTACGGGCTGTACGGAACCGGTGGCAGTAGCCTTTGCAGTGGCAACCTGTGCCGAACAATTGAATTACGAAGAACCTAAACAGATTGACGTGAAAGTTTCGGCCAATATTATGAAAAATGCAATTGCAGTTATCGTACCAGGAACAGGCAAACCAGGTTTGCCAATTGCTGCTGCGGTTGGTTACCTGTACGGGGATGCTTCCAAGGGAATGAAAGTAATTCCTAAACTAACTGCTGAAGATGATAAAAAAATAGTTGCTTTAGCAACTTCTGGAAAGATTACGGTCTCAGTAGCTGATGTCCAGGATAAATTATACGTTCAGGTTAAGGTAACGACCGTCAATAATAATACTTCAGAAGTATACATTGCAGCTGATCATACAAATATATATCTTATCAAGAAAAATGGAGAAACTGTATTTTCGAAGGAACGTCCGGCAGTGGATTCATTGGCTGACTGGGAATTATTTATGCAGAAGAGCAGTTTAGAGGAAATTTGGAATTTCTGCATGACTACACCGCTGGAAGAACTAAAATTTATTAAAATTGCACAGGAATATAATATGGCACTGGCCAAAGAGGGGCTCACGAACAACTATGGTATGAAAGTTGGCCGTTCAATGAACAATCCACAAGGCATTGCTTATGAAGATTCTTTGACCAACAAAATTGTTTCAAAGACAGCGGCGGCTTCCGATGCAAGGATGGGTGGTGCACAGTTACCGGCTGTCACTAACTCCGGATCAGGCAACCAAGGAATCACGGCTACGGTACCAGTATGTGTGATTGCTGAATACAAAGGTTCGGATGAGGAACAGCTAATTCGCGCACTTGCCTTATCGCATTTAACTGCTATTTACGTCCATTCATTTTTGCCGATTTTATCGGCATATTGTGCGACTCATTCTGCCGCAATGGGAGCTGCTACCGGGATTTGCTACCTGCTTGGCGGGAACATAGACGACGCCAGCCGTGCAATTAAGAATATGGTTGGCGACGCATCAGGTATGATCTGTGATGGTGCTGGATGCTCATGTGCTATTAAGGTTGCCACATCAATTCAAACGATGTTTAAAGCAGTTAATTTGGCCATGCAAGGGGTTACCATTCCAGGAACTAATGGAGTGGTAAGCGATTCGGTTGATGAAACGATTAGAGGTTTAGGCAAGCTTACGCGCAATGGGTTGGCAGCGTCTGATTCAGTAATATTAAGAATTATGATGGATAAACAGGGTAATTAGCCCGAAAAGGGGTTAAATTAATAATTTGTTTTCTTAAAGTGTGTATTGTTAGTCAATGTAAGTTTATTTAATGACAAGAAATATTAAGAAGTTAGCAGAATTTTGCACAGGAGTAAGCGATTAGTCTTTTATAATTAAAGTCAAATAATATTTTGCTCATATCACCCTCATAATCTTGTGAAACCATTCATTATCTATCAAACATGGGGTATGATAAATTTTGGAAACGCTATTATATTTATTGGGTATTCCAATTAGGGGGAATATTATTATGAAGAAAAAGACTCTTGATCAGTCGGCGTATGGCGGTGTGCCAGGAAGCAAGTACATTCCATATCTAGGTTCACACGATGGACTTGGTGGTAGTCCGCTGATTATGATTTTTGGTGCTGTTTTGGCTGTAATTTTTGCAGCATCAACGGCATATTCTGGAATGAAGGCTGGATTGACAGTTTCAGCTGGTATCCCTGGAGCGATTTTAGGATCAGGCTTAGTTGCGGCCTTTGCTAAGAAAAAGGGGATTCTAGGAGTTAACTTGATCCAAGGAATGTCTAGCGGTGGTGAAGCGATTGCCAGTGGGATGATTTATGTCTTGCCGTCAATCGTTCTGATTGGTCGTAAGATCAGCTTTACCTATGGCTTCCTTGTGGGGGTTACTGCCGTTGCGTTTGCAATCGGTGTTTCTAATATTGTTTTTAATTACTTAATCATTACGCAGCATGGGACATTAAAGTATCCTGAATCGATGGCGATTGCTGAAACACTGGTTGCTTCGGAAGCTGGTGGTGAATCACTAAAGATGATGGGAGTGGGTTTTGGTATCGGTGGTATCTTAACCTTCTTTACAACCCAGTTTATGGGTTGGTGTAACAGTATGATTGAATTCTCCAGCAAGAAATTTTATAAATGGGATATGTCGACTGAAGTAAACCCAATGCTACTCGGAATTGGGTTTATTATCGGGATTAACATTTCCATCATCATGATTTCTGGGACAATATTTGCTCAATTTGCGGTTGCACCTTTACTTAGTTACTTCATTGGGATGTCAGGTGATTCGTTTAAGGTTTGGAACGATGCAAGCATCCAGCTGAACCAGGCAGGAACTGACGTCGTGATTGGCGCCTATCTGAAATACATCGGTGCCGGGATGATGCTTGGTGGTGGAATTATCGGTGCTTTGAAGCTGATTCCTGCTATCAAGCAGTCAATTTCTGAAACCCTTAAAGCGCGGAAGAGTAGTAATGGCGACAATGGTGATAAGTTCAGTTCAATGCTCTTGCTACTGGGAGCTGTATTGATTTTGGTAGTTTCCTTCTTCTTTGCAAAGTATAATATTATGATTGCATTGATTGGTGGCCTGCTATCAATTATTCTTTCATTCCTCTTCGTTATCGTTTCTGCCCGGATGGCAGGTTTGATTGGTGCTTCCAATAATCCGGTTTCTGGAATGACCATCGCGTCAATGGTAATTTTAACGTTGATTTTTGCAATTTGTGGCTGGTCAGACAATGACCATGTGCAGATTCTATTGACTTTTGGTGTATTTATCGTTACCGCCATTTCTGTTGGGTCTGGTTATATGCAGACTCAAAAGGTTTCCTTTGTTATCGGCGGTAATAAAAACGAAATGACTAAGTACTACTTAATTGCCGGTATTATTGGGACTATTGTTGTTGTGGGAACGATGATTCTTCTGGAACCACAATTGCGGATTACCGGCTCGAACCCGCCGTTTGGTTTACCACAGGCTAACCTGATTGCTGCCTTGACTCAAGGGATAATGTCCAATAAACTTCCGTGGGTAATGGTAATTGCTGGTGTTATCCTTTCAATTGTCTTCTTTATGTTGGGCGTTCCAGTAATGGCATTTGCATTGGGCTTTTACCTTCCGGCTTCCACGACATCTATCATTTTCATCGGTGCGGTTGTTCGTTACTTTGTAGAGAAGGTTACCAAAGACAAAGAAACCTCTAAACACCGGATCTCGAGCGGTATTAGTATGTCATCTGGTTTAGTTGCCGGAAGCTCGATCATCGGTTTGATTGGTATCTTCCTGCACGTCTTTGGTGTTATTAAGGATAAGACCTTGACTGGTTTCGTGGCATCTAATGAAATGGCTTGGGTCCTGTTGGTAATCATGCTGGTAGCAGTGCTGATTCCACTGTTTAGAATTCATGGACCGCAGGCAAATTCGGGAGAAAACAAGTAATGCAACTGAACCGTGAAAAGAAAAAGGGGATTACGGAGGACGACTTAAAACGGCTAGTTTATAAGCGGAATCCGCAGGCACATTATGTTGTTAAAGATGGGATTGTCACAATTATTAAGGAAAATAATCATCCAATACAGCGTTTCTTTCGCAATCGACTCCATTTTAATATTCCCGAAGAGAGCACGCTTGATTTAGACCGGTATGGAAGCTATGTTTTTTTGCACTTAGATGGCAAAACCAATGTATACGACTTGGGTCAGGCATTGGGAAGGAAGTTTGATGAAACCCGCAAGTATCAATACACGCGGCTTGTCTTATATCTTCGCCAGCTTGATCACCAGAATAATCTAATCATTAAAGTAAAAGGTAACTAATTTTAGGAGGTTATCGCTATGCAAAATAAAGATGCTTGTACGTCAATTATGGTTGGTAAAAAGGCTTCTTTGGATGGAGCTACTTATATTGCTCGGAACGAAGACCGGGTTAAAGCAATTGAGCCGAAGCGCTTCCTGGTAAAGCCTGCTGTTGAAGGACGGCATGAAACTTACGTGTCACCTTATAATAAGGTCACCGTCCCGATGCCAGAAAAGGGGATGCGCTACACTTCTACGCCTAGCTTGAATCAAAAGACTGGTCCAAACGAAGAAGATGGAATTAACGAAGCTAACGTTGCTGCTTCCTTTACCGAGAGTGTTTATGCGAACGATCGGGTTCTGGCTTATGACCCGTTTATCAAGAATGGGTTAGCAGAGGACTCGCTCTGTACGTTAATTCTGCCATTTATTCACTCTGCCCGGGAAGGTGTTGAATATACCGGAAAATTAATTGCCAAGTATGGTTCAGCGGAGGGTAACGGGATGCAATTCGCTGATGAGGATAGTGTTTGGTACATGGAAGTTGTCACTGGTCACCAGTGGGTAGCTGTCCGGATTCCGGATGATTGTTATGCTGTGACACCAAACCAGGTAGCAATTGAGGACATTGACTTTGATGATCCTGAAAATTACATGTGGGCTGATGGTATCCAAGAATTTGTTGAGGAACACCAATTAAACCCTGACACTGACCGTTGGGACTTCCGGCACATCTTTGGGACCAGTACTCAAAAGGACCGGCACTACAACACACCACGGACTTGGTTTGCACAACGCTACCTTAGTCCTCAGGCTTCCCAGGGACAAATGCCAGAAGACTCGGAAATGCCATTTATTCGTAAGGCCGAGTTTAAGATTTCTAATGAAGACATCCAGTACGTTCTGAAGTCGCACTTCAACGAAACGCCTTATGACCCAATGGGGGATTCACCGGAAAACAAGACCTACCGGGCAATCTCCCTGTCCCGGACCGCGCAGTCACATATTTTGCAGGTTCGGAATGACAAGAAGTATAAGACCAGTGTTCACTGGATTGAGTTAGGGGTTCCAGCCTTCAACCCGTACGTTCCGTTCTTCGCTAACGCTGACGACACCGACGAGTCGTACCGGAATGTTCCTGAAAAGATGGACCTCAAATGTGCGTTCTGGTTAAATGAAGCTTTAGCAGAAGTTGTTGAAAGCCACTACAACGAATTTATCGAAAAGAACGAGGACTATCAAAAGGAACTTAACGAGTGGGCACGCCGGCAGATTGCCGAAGTCGACAAGGAAGCCGCTCAGTTGGACGGTCAATCATTGGTTGACTACCTTACCAAGCAGAACCATGAGGTAGCCGCTCACTATAACGAACGGACAAAGGAACTCTTCTTTGAATTACTGACCGAGGGGTGTGAACTTTCAAAGATGTCGTTCAAGATGGATCCAAACTTGTAATGAATGCCAACCATAAATAAAAAGACCCGGGAGCCGTGAAGTGCCTCATAATTGTTAGACAAAAGTTCTAACGATTGTGAGGCACTTT
>ERZ773269.201-NODE-201-length-70150-cov-6.663129_pt1 | contig 70150 bp, 74 predicted proteins | sample MGYA00511958_ERZ773269 | MGnify/ENA primary metagenome ERZ773269 (study PRJEB29015, sample SAMEA2737761) | human gut metagenome | biome: human gut; feature: human-associated habitat; material: faeces | place: China | collected 2012 ... | reverse complement strand
AGTTTATCTCGTAACAAAATATTTTGGAATGTAACACATCTATTGTAAACCTACAGTAAAGTAAACTCTATTTCCAAGAAAAAGCCTTGAATTTAATAGTGCAGTTATGATATAATAGGACTGATAGCTTTTTAGACGCAGTTATTGTATGCGTCAAAGCACACAAATTATAAACCAACCATAAAGGAGGAATCCGAATGGCAGAAAAATACGGTGAAGTACCACCGAAGTTCACAAAAAAATGGTGGGAATATTTTTGGGATTACTACAAATGGCACGTTATAATTACGGTTGTAGCTGTTCTTATTGCGTCCGTAACCATTGTACAATGTGCGACACGTCCGAAATACGATATGAATGTTGTTTACGCGGGACATATGAATTATTCCGAAGAAGAAATTAACAAGCTTAAAGAAATAATTTCCGAACGTATAAGCGACATTGACGGAAACGGCGAAAATTCAGTACTTCTAAGCACACTCGTTTTTGCGGACAATGCAGGCAGCGAAGAATACGACTATGCTATTCAAACAAAGCTCGACTTAACGTTTACGGACGACTGTTCATTTATTTATCTTATGGACAAGGCTAACGTAGACGCTCAAATGCAAAAAGAAGTTGTAGACCAAATTTATGACTGCACTGACAGTTTTATAGACTCGTCTTCCGACAAAGTCGTTAAAGCCGCTGACGGCAAAGGTTATGCGGTAAATCTAAAAGACAGCCGGCTTTTAAAAGACAATGGCATTTACTGTGACGACCTATACATTCTTATTCGCCGCAATTACAAAGATGACGAAAAAAATACTCAGGCACACGATGACTCAATCGCCGTTGCTGAGGCACTTGTAAAATAAATCACACGAAGGAGGGTTTTTATTGGCAGTCGTCAAACCCGAAATTAAAACAACAGAATATGAAATGTTTTCTCGATACAGAGAAACAGGCGACATCGCCCTTCGTGACGAAATCGTTTCTTCTTACATATATATAGCCGAAATTCTTTCACGTAAATTTATCAACCGCGGTGTTGAATATGACGATATATTTCAAGTCGCATGTATGGGAATTTTATATGCGGTTGAGCGTTTTGACCCTGACAAAGGCGTTAAATTCGCCACATATGCAACCCCTACGGTGATGGGCGAAATACGCAAGTATTTCAGAGATAAAGGCAACTTTATCCGTATCCCAAGACGTCTTTATGAAATATTCTATAAAGCGGAAAAAATCAAGCGTGTTTCAAGCGAAATTTCGCAAGAGGAAATTGCAAGAATACTCAACATTCCCGAAAAACTGCTTGAGAATGTCTACGAAGTAGGTGATACATCATTTATAAAGTCACTTGAATACGAGGCATATGCAGACGGTGAATTGAATTTCTCAAACCTTATCGGCATTGAGGACAGCAATTTTCTTATGATAGAGGACAAGGATTTTATTAAATATTGTATGAGTCGACTTTCCGCCGATGAACGCAAATTTATTGAATATCGTTACTATGACGAAAAAAGTCAAAAGGAAATTTCAGAAATAATGGGTATTTCTCAAATGCAGGTGTCGCGAATGGAAAAACGCACTTTGAAAAAATTGAGAAATCTTTATTTTAGAGATTAATTTTAGGAGGAAAAATTATGCTTACAGAAAAGAAAAAAGAATTTATTGAATTTATGATGGAATCTGATGTTCTTCGTTTCGGCGATTTCGTAACAAAGAGCGGAAGAAACACACCTTATTTCGTAAACACAGGTAACTTCCGTACAGGCAAGCAAATTGCCACACTCGGCAAGTTCTATGCCGCACTTATAAAGGAAAACTGCGGTGATAATTTTGACTGTATGTTCGGTCCGGCTTACAAGGGTATTCCTCTTGCAACTGCCGCCGCAGGTGCACTTTACAACGAATACAAAATCGACAAGCCTTATTTCTTCAACAGAAAAGAAGAAAAAGACCACGGTGAAGGCGGTTCACTTGTAGGCTACAAGCCACAGGACGGCGACAAAGTTATCATTATTGAGGACGTTATAACAGCCGGAACAGCCGTAAGAGAAACTATGCCGATACTAAAAAATGCCGCAAATGTAGAAGTTAAAGATATGTTCATTTCCGTAAACCGTTGTGAAGTAGGTCAAAACCCTGAAAAGACAACCATTATGGAAGTTATGGAGGATTTCGGAATTAACGTACACGCTATTATTACTGTTCAGGATATTTACGAATATCTGAAGCAAGACGGTTCATACGGCGATATTCTTACAAAAATGAAGGAATATATGGACACTTACTGCGTTTTCTAAACGGAGGTGATTAAAATTAAACGATTATTTAAAATTATTGTTCCGACTGTACTGCTTCTTATGCTTGCGCTTACCGCACACGCATATAATGTGGTTGATTTGCCGGAAAATATGACTTTTTCTGACGCACTCGGAGTTTTTAACGCCGATGAAATAACGCGTATAACGGTTTCGGATATTGCCGAGGGCAAATATACCGACCTCACAAAAGACGAAATAAACGAATTTTACTCAACAATTCAAGATATGACTGTTTACAGAAAGATAAACCCTACCCCATTTCGCGGTATTTCCGTAAACATCTATACAAATGACGGCGTAAAGAGCTATATGCTTAATTCGGGTTTGCAGATTGGTATGTACGGAAGCAACAATTACGTTTGCTACAAATTAAATAAGGCAAATACAGAAAAATTGCTTTATCTTGACAGTATGTACCGCGATGCAGAAGAAAAGGTGAACGGTGAGGAAATACACCGCGTTACGTCAAACGACTTTTTGAAACTTCCGTCATCACCTTGGGCACAGCCTTTTGCAAGAGAGGCGGCAAGCAAAAATATTTTGCCGTATGAATTTACAGGCAACTATTCTGAAAATATTACACGTGAACAATTTTGTATATTGCTTGCAAATCTAATTTGCGTGAAAGAAAATTACTCGTCCCTTGACAAGTATATGCAAGACCAAAACAAGCCGTATCTAAAAAATTACTTTGTCGATTGTAACGACGCTGACGATTCCGTCAACATACTTTACGCACTCGGCATTGTAAACGGTAAAGACGAATCACATTTCGACCCTGACGGCACAATAACGCGTGAAGAGGCGGCAACACTGCTATGTAAAGTTGCGGAAATGTATATGTGGATCGGAACAGAAACAAGCCTTACATACAGCGACACCGATTTAATCTCCCCTTGGGCAAAATTCTTTGTAACTTGGGCGAACGAATACGGTATAATGACAGGTATTACGGAGGAAGAATTTAATCCGCAAGGTCAGTATACTGTTGAACAAGCCGTTGCAACAATCGTCAGACTTTATAATTTGTTATCATAAGATTCTAAGGACAAAGCTGTTTTAACTTTGTCCTTTTATATTGGTACAATATTGTAATTTTATTTATAAAAATTGTCGCAAAAATACACTATACTACTTTACAACGCTAAAAAAAAGCGGTATAATATAATGTGATAAACAAATTTTGTTTATGTATGAAAAATAAAAGGAGCGTTTACAATGGAAATCTCAATCACAAAAACAACTACTCCAAAACAAAAGCCTGCTGATGAATCAAAGCTTGGTTTTGGTCAATATTATACCGACCATATGTTCATTATGAACTATGACGAGGGAGAGGGTTGGCACAACCCAAGAATTGTCCCTTACGGCCCGTTTGAACTTGATCCTGCCGCTATGGTACTTCACTATGCACAGGAAGTCTTTGAAGGTATGAAGGCTTATCGTACAGCTGACGGTTCAATTCAACTTTTCCGTCCTGACAAGAATATGGCAAGAATGAACGTTTCGTGTGATCGTCTTTGCATTCCTAAGATAGATGAAGAATTTGCTATAAAGGCAATCAAAACACTTGTAGAAGTAGATAAGGACTGGGTACCTTCACTTGACGGTACTTCACTTTACATCAGACCTTACATATTCGCTACTGACGCACAAGTTGGTGTTCACCCTGCAAAGCACCTTACATTTGCAATTATTCTTTCACCGGTCGGAGCATATTATCCGCAAGGTATCGCACCTGTTAAAATCTTCGTTGAACAGAAGTATGTTCGTGCCGTAATCGGCGGTACAGGTTTCACAAAAGCCGGCGCTAACTATGCCATTTCTCTAAAAGGTCAGGAAGAGGCCGCTGAACAAGGTTATGTTCAAACTCTATGGCTTGACGGTGTTGAAAGAAAGTACGTTGAAGAAGTTGGTTCAATGAACGTATTCTTCAAAATTGACGGCGAAGTTATTACTCCTGCTCTTGTAGGCTCAATTCTTGGCGGTATTACAAGAATGTCAATTATTGAACTTCTTCAGTCAAAGGGTTACAAAGTTTCAGAACGTCGTCTTTCAATCGATGAACTTGTTGAGGCATTCAAAGCAGGTAAGCTTGAAGAAGCTTGGGGTACAGGTACTGCCGCTGTTATTTCACCTATCGGTGAACTTAAGTATGGTGACCTTGTAATGCCTGTAAACAACGGCGAAATCGGCGAAGTTACTCATATGCTTTATGATACTCTTACAGGTATTCAATGGGGCAAAATAAAAGACGAGTTCGGTTGGACAGTTAAGATAGACTAATTCAGAATCCGATAATTGTTCGGAACGTGCAAAATATTTGATATTCAAAAAGGACGGTTTTAAAACCGTCCTTTTTGTTATCTGACTATTCTTATCACATCATCACCGACATTCACATCACCGTCGGCAACGGTTTTAAATTCCGCAAATTCATCTGCGTTACAAACTACCATAGGCGTTATCATTTTATAGCCCTGTTTCTTTATTCCGTTTAAATTAAACGTCATAAGCAAGTCGCCTTTTTTGATTTTTGCACCGTTTGCAACTTTTACGTCAAATCCGTTACCATCAAGTTCAACTGTATCAAGACCGACATGAATTAAAATATTTGCATCATTATCCGCAGTTATTGCGATAGCGTGCTTACTTTTCGGAACGTTTTCAACCACACCGTCAACCGGTGCGAAAACCTTGCCCTCGCTCGGCTCAATCGCAATACCTTGTCCGAGTATTCCGGCAGAGAATACCTCATCATCCACCTTTTCAAGCGGTACTGCTTTTCCTCTTATCGGAGATGAAAGGAATATTTCCGTTCCGTCTGCTTTCGGTGCAGTTTCTTTTTCAGTTTGTATTTCATTATCCGCCACACCATAACCGCTTAAATCGACGCTTTCCTTACTTTCCATAAAGTCCTCCAAATGCGACTTTATAACCGTTACTCGCGGACCGTAAATAACCTGTATACCGTTACCCTTTTTAATTACACCTGCCGCACCGCTTTGTTTTAAAATATCCTCGCTGACCGCGTCACTGTTATGCACCGTAATACGAAGTCTTGTTGCACAACAGTCAATATCGGCGATATTTTCTTTACCTCCAAGTCCTTTTAAAATCAAAACAGATGTCATATCTGTCTTTCCGCCATTTTTCGCATTCACATCTGAACGCGTATAAAGCTTTGTTTCCTCATTATCCGCCTCACGACCCGGAGTTTTAAAGTTAAATTTCTTTATAAGGAACGTGAATACACCCCAATAAACGAAGAAATACACAATACCGACAAGAACGATATAAATCCAATGAGTTTTTGCATTACCTTGCATTATACCGAAAAGAGTCATATCTATAAGTCCGCCCGAGAACGTCATACCGACTCCGACACCGAATATATGCATAAGCATAAACGAGATACCTGCAAGCACACAATGCACAACATACAAAATCGGTGCAACGAACAAGAATGTAAATTCAAGCGGCTCTGTTATACCTGTCAAAAATGCCGTCAAAGCCGCCGAAAGCAAAAGTCCTCCGACAACTTTTTTCTTTTCGTTTCTGGCACATCTGTACATTGCAAGTGCCGCACCCGGCAAACCGAACATCATAAACGGAAATTTACCTGCCATAAAACGCGTTGCGTCAACGGAAAATTTCATTGTGTTAGGGTCGGCAAGCTGTGCAAAGAATATATTTTGTGCACCGTTTATTGTCTGACCTGCAATCTCCATTGAACCGCCGACATTTGTCTGCCAAAACGGCATATAAAATACATGATGAAGTCCGAACGGTATTAACGCACGTTCGATTATTCCGTAAATCAGTGTACCGATATAGCCCGTATTCTGTACGAGATTTCCAAGCATTGAAATAACTTTTTGAATATACGGCCAAATAAAATACATAAGTATTCCGACAAGCAAAAACACAACCGCCGATATTATCGGCACAAATCTTGTACCGCCGAAAAATGACAGCACTTGCGGAAGTTGTATTTTGTAAAATCTGTTGTGCAGTGCCGCCGTGCCAAGTCCGACAATGATACCGCCGAACACGCCCATATTAAGCGTATATATACCAAGTACCATTGACGTTGCACCGCTCAGACCGAGATTTTGCTCCAAATTCACAACAGCCTGTTCCATTGCATCCATACTCATATCGCCGCCGGCATAATTTACGGAAATCAACGCACTTATGGCAGTATGCATAATAAAAAACGCAATAACACTCGCAAGTGCGGCAACTTCCTTTTCACGTTTCGCCATACCGATTGCAACACCGATTGCAAAAAGCAATGGCAAATTATCAAAAACGATACTTCCGGCGGCACTCATAACCGTTAAAATGCCGTGAATTATCGTTCCCGGTCCCATTATGCCGTAAAGACCGTATGCTTTAAGCATTGTTTCATTTGTGAAAGAACTTCCTATACCCAGAAAAAGTCCTGCAACAGGCAAAATTGCAATCGGCAGCATAAACGACCTGCCGACGCGTTGCAGAACTTCAAAAACTTTATTATTCTTCAAATTCTCTTCCCCGCTTTCCATTAAACTATGTTAATATTTTGTGCATATTCTGCTATTCTACAAGTGGGAATTTATTGAAATTAAATGTTTTTATTATATATTATCATAAGTCCTTTAAGCAAAAGTTCGTCATCAAGAATTATGTCATTTTTACAATGCGGAACAACCGTACTTGCAAGTCCGCCTGTTGCGACAACTTTCGCCTCACCGATTTCTTCCTTGATACGCTCAATCATTCCGTCCATACTTGACGCAGTACCGTACAATATACCGCTTTTCATACAGTCAACGGTATTTGAGCCGATAATCTTTTTCGGTTCTTCAAGGCTAATTCTCGGAAGTTGCGACGTACCGCTTACCATTGCGTTAAGCGAAATACCCATTCCCGGCATTATAACACCGCCGATGTAGTTGTTATTCTTATCGACTACCGAAATAGTCGTTGCAGTGCCGAGGTCAAATATTATAATCGGCGCGCCGTATTCATGTATTCCCGCAACCGCATCAACAACCAAGTCACTGCCGAGCTGCGCGGGATTGTCTATAACAATGCTTAAACCCGTCTTTATACCCGGTCCGATAATCATTGCATCACAGCCTGTAATTTTCTTTATCGCTCTTTTCATAGTGATTGTGACAGTAGGAACAACCGATGATATTATCGCACCGTCAATTTCAGAAAAATCAATGTTGTAAAGCTCCAAAATCGTCTTTATCGAAACAGCATATTCAAGCTCCGTTGCAGTGTGATTTGTAGAAATTCGTTCCACAAACGAAACTTTGTTGTCCTTACAACATCCTACCACTATGTTTGTATTTCCAATGTCTATTGCAAGTATCATTTTTTTATCCCCTTAATTTAAACTTATATATAATTATAGCATATTAATATATATAAGTCAAAAGGGCGGTCGATGACCGCCCCTACTACTTTCGCAGCGACGACCAGCGGTCGCCATTTATTAAAACATATCTTTCTTCTTTTTTATATATCTTCTTATTAATATAATCAATGACGCAATGACGCACACTGACATAAATGCCGGAACTATCACTTTATTCGGTGTTTGTTCTTCTGACGACTTCATATCAGTCCAAAGCGTCTGCATTTTCTGATTTGCCTCATCTGAAAGATTACAGAAAACAGTCGTTTTTTCCTCGATATAATCATCATCAAGATAAGATATACCGTCATTTTTCACTTCATCATCAAGCATTTCATATGCTTTTTGGTTTGGAGTTGAATATCCGATAAAATCTGCAATCGCATATGCAACGTCAGGCTCATTCAAGAAATTAATATACATTTCCGCCGCCTCTTTATTTCTGCAGCCCTTAGGAATACAAACCGCATCTATAAACAAGTTTGTACCGCTGTCGGGAATTACAAAACCAAGGTCCTCATATTCGTCCATAAGCGTTACAGCGTCACCTGCGTAATACGGCGCTATTATTGCCTCACCTGCACCCATCTTATCAAATATTTCGTCCATTACATACGCCTGAACAACTTTTTTCTGTTCTTTCAGCTTTTCTGCCGCTTTTTCAAGTTCTTCGCTGTTTTCAGTATTAAGCGAATATCCAAGCATATTTTCCGCAATCGCAAATGCGTCACGCGGATTATCGAACATCAATATTCTGCCCGAATAATCTTCGTCCCAAAGAATATCCCAGCCAATATCCTCCTCATCTACAACAGTCGTATCATAGATAATTCCGACCGTTCCCCATGTATACGGCACGGAATACTTTGAGCCGGGATCATATTCCGAGCTCTTAAACTTATCCATTATATTTGCAAAATTCGGAATATTCGACTTATCAAGCGGTTCAAGCATATTCTCTTTTATCATTCTTGAAATCATATAATCTGAAGGAATGATAATATCATAAGTTGAGCCGCCGCCCTTCAACTTTGCGTAAAGCTCCTCGTTCGTAGCATATGTACTGTAATTTACCGTTATGCCCGTAAGCTTTGTAAATTCGGCGTTTAAGTTAAGTACGCCCTCCTCACTTCCGTCAGGAATATATTCACCCCAGTTATACACGTTTATTGATATGCCGTCATTCTTAAACCGCGTATAGTATTCGGGATTATCAACCGTTACAGTCTGTACTTCCGTTGTTTCTTCCGTATCTGCCGTTTCCTCCGTATCGTATTCCTCAATATGCGCACAACCGCTTGCAAGCAAAAGCGACATTGAAATTAAAGCAAGTATAAATTTTTTCATCATTTAACACCTCGCTTTACTGCATTTCTACGCTCAATTACATTCTTAACAACAAGCACTATAACCACGATTACAAAAATTATTGTCGAAAGTGCGTTTATTTCAGGGCTTACCTTACGTCTTGTCATTGAATAAATCGTAATTGGCAATGTTTGTGACGTTGCACCGCTTGTAAAGTAACTGATAACAAAATCATCAAGCGAAAATGTGAACGACATCAAAAATCCCGAAATTACACCTGGCAATATTTCAGGCAAAACAACCTTGAAAAATGCCGAAACAGGACTGCACCCCAAATCCTGTGCCGCCTCGTAAAGATGCGGATTCATCTGTCTGAATTTCGGCATTATGTTCAGAATTACATACGGCACGTCAAACGTGATATGTGCTATGATAAGCGTCACAAAGCCAAATTCAAAATTCATTCTTGCCGCAAAGAACACGAACAAAAGCATAAGCGAAACACCCGTAACGATTTCGGGGTTGATAATAGGAATGTTCGTACCCTGCATAACAATCGTTCGCGGCAGTTTTTTCATATTGTTTATACCGATTGCCGCCGCAGTACCGAGAATTGTCGCGGCGATTGACGCAACTGTCGCAACTATTACTGTATTTAAAAGCGATTTCATTATAAGTCCGTTATGAAACAGCTTTATGTACCAATCAAATGTAAATCCCGAAAACACCGAACGGCTTTTTGTTACGTTAAACGAAAACACAATAAGCACAAAAATCGGTATATACAGGAACAATAAAACAAGAGCCATATAGACCTTTGATAATTTTTTCAATTAAATCCCACGTCCTTTCTTATAAACTTACATAAGCACCTTATCTTCATCATCATCAAACTGATTAAGTATTGTCATAATCAGCAGAATAATAACCATAAGCACAAGCGAAATTGCCGCACCTAAGTTCGGATTATACGAATTTCCGAGAAACTGCATTTCTATAAGGTCACCGATAAGCAGGTTAGAACCGCCGCCGAGCATTCTTGAAATGATAAATGTACTGATTGCCGGCACAAACACCATTGTAATACCCGACATTATTCCGGGCATACTCAGCGGTACAACAACCTTGAACATAGTCTTTACATTGTTACAGCCCAAATCGTGAGCCGCCTCAATAACGCTTTTATCTATCTTTTCCATTACAGTATAAAGCGGAAGTATCATATACGGCAAATAGTTATAAACCATACCAAGCACAACCGCACCCGATGTATTCAGCATTTTAAACGGGCCAAGTCCGAAAAGCCCAAAAAAGCTGTTAATAAGTCCGTTATTGCCCAAAAGTGTCATCCATGCGTACGTTCTCAAAAGAAAGTTCATCCACATTGGGAGCATTACTATCATAAGCACCGTACTTTGATAGCTTTTATCCGTATTGGCAAGTATCAGTGCAAGCGGATACGCTATGATAAAACATATCACCGTCGCGACCGCCGCAAGCCATATTGAACGAATAAATATATTTGAATACTGCGACACCGCCGCAAGATTGTCAAGCGTAAATGCTCCGTTTGTATCGGTTAAAGCAAAGTATGCCACCATTATAAGCGGAACAATAATAAATATCGCCATCCACAAAAGGTAAGGAGCGGAAACAAGTTTTTTCATCATCTCTACCTCCTTAATCGTTCATCTTGTGCATAATATGTATGTCATACGGATCGAACTTTATACCGACCGTACTTCCCACTTCTGCCGCCTTTGTCGAATGTACAAGCCAATCGTGGTCATAGGCCTCGATAAGCATTTCATAATGCACACCCTTAAACGTGACAGACTGCACAACACCCGAAATATGTGAATCGTCAGGCTTAACAAGCTGAATATCCTCAGGACGTATAACAACGTCAACAGGTTTATTTTCACCGAATCCCGTATCAACACATTCAAATCTGTGACCGTTTATCTCAACAAGCAAATCCTTAACCATCATACCGTTTAGGATATTGCTTTCACCGATAAAGTCGGCAACGAATGCGTTTTTAGGCTCATTATATATATCAACCGGAGAACCGATTTGCTGAATATCACCGTTATTCATTACCACGACCGTATCACTCATTGTAAGAGCCTCCTCCTGGTCGTGTGTTACATATATAAACGTAATTTCAAGGCTTTGCTGAATACGCTTTAATTCAATCTGCATATCTTTTCTAAGCTTCAAATCAAGCGCGCCCAAAGGCTCGTCAAGAAGAAGCACTTTCGGCTCATTGACAAGTGCCCTTGCAATGGCAACTCTCTGCTGCTGACCGCCGGAAAGTCTGTCGATTGAGCGTTTTTCAAAACCTTTAAGGTTTACAAGCTCCAGCATTGCTCCTACACGCTTTTGAATTTCCTTATCAGAAAATTTCTTTATCTTCAATCCGAATGCAATATTATCATACACATTCAAATGAGGAAAAAGCGCGTATCTCTGAAACACCGTATTAACATTACGTTTATAAGGAGGTATATTATTAATCTCCTTACCGTCGAATCTGACAATACCGCTGTCAGGCTTCAAAAAACCACCTATAATTCTAAGTGTGGTTGTCTTTCCGCAGCCCGATGGGCCGAGAAACGTTACAAATTCTTTGTCCTTAATGTCAAGATTGATGTCGTTTAAAATCTTCTCACCGTCAAAGGAAACGGCAATGTTTTCAAGACTAATAATATTTTTGTTCAATTCTCTACCTCCCGATAAATTTTAAATAAATTTTATTTCGCATAAATGCAAAAAAAATTATATCATACTTTGTATTACGTTTGCAACAAAAAAAACAATGTTTTTTTCATAATATTAACGTAGAAATCAGTTACGGTATTTATGACTTCCACTTAAACAACAGCACACCGCCTATCATAAGTGCCATTCCGATGTATTTATTCCAAGTAAACGCGACCTTTTCGCTTCCCATAAGACCGAATGCGTCAATCAACGCCGCAACGAAAAGCTGTGAAATCAATATAATTGAAATTGCCACCGTAGGACTTAATTTGCCTATACCGAGCATAACCGTTACGGTTATAATTATCCCCAGTACACCGCCCAAAAGATAGAATTTATTCACGTCCGCTATACCTTTAAAACTCCCTTTACCCATTATCCACACCGCAATAAGCGACAACAAAAATGCCGTCCCCTGAACGAATGCGTTTGATTCGTATATTCCTATTTTATCCGAAAGACGTGTATTCATAACACCCTGTATACTCATTGACGCACCCGCTATTATACTGAAAATTATTCCTGCCATAGTTAAGCCACTCTCCTTTATTTTAGCTTACCCTATAAAGAAAAATTTATCCAAAAAAAAATGAAAAAAGCACCTAAATAAGTGCTCTTTTCATTTTGCTATGTATAGGATAAAAGGGTAGAATGTAATTTCTTTCTACAAATATATTATAGCATACCGCAAAACACTTTGCAAGTCTTTTTTAGAAAAATTTAAACTTTTTTCCAACCCTATTATCCGTTTTAATATATCCTCTGTCTTAACTGTATAAGGGGGAGATTAATTTCTTGTTAAAACAGTCGGATATTATTAAACCTTTATTTTCCGTAAAACTCTGTTGCGGCAAGTGACAATACAATATTCAAATTGCCGTTTCTGCATCTTAATTCGTCAATAAACTTCTTTTCATCGGCATCTTTATTCATATTAACCGAATATGTAAGTTCATACAGCGAGCCCAAATCTGTTGTTCTGACCTTTTGTAATGTATAATCTTTTGAGTATTTCTTGATTATTTCATCAAATATACCCTCGTAATCAAGATTTTCGGGAATGGTAATTTTCAAATTTTTAGCCGTTGTATTAGGCTTACCGAATTTGATTTTTGAAATCACAATCATAAACAGGCAAAGCAACAAAACAAATAATGCTCCGTATCCGTAAAGACCTACACCGCACGCAAGACCTGCCGCAATATCAAAAAAAATATATCCTATATCCTCCGGATCGCCGTGTGCCGAACGGAAACGAATAATTGACAATGTTCCCGCAAGAGAAAATGCTCTCGCCACGTTACTTCCCACAAACAAAATTATAACCGTCAAAATTATCGGCAGCATTGTAAGCGTAATCGCAAAACTCTGCTGATATTTATTTTTATGTGTACCCATATATGTAAGACTTATAACAAGTCCGAATATAAGTGCCGCCGCCATTGCGACTATTGCCATAGACAAGGTTAGCGTTATGCCTGAATCCGATGTTGATGTTATTGAATTTATTAAATTATCCATTCTCTTTTATCCTCCTATATTATACTGCTTGTTTTTGATTTCCGAATACAAATATTTTTTGTTTCGGCATTTCCCTTTGTCTTGCTATCATATTTTTGTACTCCGTACCGTATTTTGAAAAACTTGATGAACGAATTTCAAATTCCGAAAGCATTTCGCAAAGCCACAACGGTTTTGCCAAACTTGTTTTTATTTCCATAAGCCACACGTCACTGTCTAAAAGTCTTTTTCCGTGGTCGCCCGACTCCAGCAATAAATCACTTCTTCTTGTACGAATGTTTGTATCAAACGATATTCTCAAATCGTCATTGCCTTTTTCAAAATAAGCCAATCTGTCATATGCGATATAGACTTTCGGCTCAAGGTCGTACAAATTAAGGCAATATTCAAGTTCATTCAAAACCTGACCATTCATATAATCCTGTAATTCCGGTTTCACTCCTGTTTCAATAAAATCATATGCCTCTCCAAGTTCCAATGTTGTACGGCGTTTATTCACAAGCCCTCTGTATTTCTTCTTTATTTCAAGAAACACCTTTGAATCCATATCCGGTACACCGTAAGAACGAAGTCTTAACTTTTCCTTATATGCCGGTTTTGAAAGCGACTCTCTTATAAGAGAATTGTCTTTCGTGTCGTAATAAATATTTGCTATGGTATAAAGCGAATGTTCGCCACAATGCGAATCAAGTTCCATATGCTCATCCATAATCTCCAAAACCTTATTAAAAGTTTTCGTGTCGAGCTTATATTTATGCTCGTAACGATTAAAAATCTCTATTGCCATAAGTCCTCATCTCCTCTTTTATCCTTTCGTTGATTTCATTGTACGGTATAATCCTTAAATAAACCTTAAAATGTAAAATTAATTTCAGAAAACTTTTCTCCGATGAAATTTCTACTATATAATACGTAAAAAAAATTTTAAAATTAAGGTACATTTAAGAAAACTATGCTATAATATAGATATAAAATGATAAAAGAGGGTGAGCGAATGCGAATACTTGTTGTGGAGGACGAGCTTCATTTATCGGAGGCTTTGTCACATATATTAAAGAAAAACAATTACACCGTTGACGTTGCAAACGACGGTGAAACAGGACTTGACGACGCATTAAGCGGTATATATGACGTTATTGTCCTTGATATAATGTTACCCAAAACGGACGGTATAACCGTTTTAAAAGCCTTGCGTTCGGAGGGTTTTGACACACCTGTTATACTTCTTACCGCAAAAAATGAAATTTCCGATAAAGTTCTCGGACTTGACAGCGGCGCGGACGATTACCTCGCAAAGCCGTTTAACACCGAAGAACTGCTTGCAAGAATAAGGGCATTAGGCCGCAGACGCGGTGAAATAGCAGCAAACACAAATACTATTTCATACGGTGATATAACTCTTAACACTTCTTCATTAAAGCTGACGGCAGGTGCGTCGGAAATAACTCTTACATTAAAAGAAAGCGAACTGCTTGAACATTTAATGTTACACAAAGAAATAGTTTGTTCAAAGGAACAGATTATAGAAAAATTATGGGGTTTTGATTCTGAGGCTGAATCCAATCACGTTGAAGTATATATATCATTTCTCCGCAAAAAACTTGCGTTTGTACATTCAAAGGTGTCCATTAACACCGTAAGAGGTGTCGGCTACACTTTAAGCGAATAGGGGGACTTGGGTATGTTTAAAAAACTTAGAAATAAACTTCTTATAATAAACACGCTCATAATTGCGGCACTTGTTTTATCGAGTTTTTCCGTTATTTATATTATGACGGCTCAAAACGTAAACAAAAGCATATCGCAAAAACTTGACAGAGCGATTGAATTTATTCGTCCAGACCACAATCCGCGGCAGAAAGACAATATGCAAAAGCCGATTGACGATGTACCGCCCAATCCGAATACAGTCGACCCAAATGCGGACAATATAAACAAAAGCGACAAACAAAAGCAGGAATTTTCGCTCACATTCACTGTCACAACCGATACGGACGGCAATGTTGAAAAAGTCAACGCACCGTTTGATTTAACCGAAGATTTCTATACAGACAAAATAAACGACATTATTTACGGTTCGGAGGACAAAGGACAAATCCGTTCGTTAAACGGTTACTGGTCATACAAAGTTGTACCGCTTGATACAGGTTTTATAATTGCATTTACGGAATGTCAAGCCGAACACGCAATGCTTAGAAATTTATTTTTGATACTTCTTTTAGTCGGCGTAGTTGCACTTACGGTAGCATTTTTAATCAGTCTGTCGTCCGCAAACCGTTCAATCAAGCCGGTTGAAGAATCGTACAACAAGCAAAAACAGTTTGTCGCAGACGCGTCACACGAACTGAAAACACCGCTTACAACAATTAACACAAATGTTGACGTACTTCTGTCACATCAGGAAAACACTATAGGCGAAGAAAAAAAATGGCTTGATTACATTAAAACAGAGACTGAAAGAATGACAAAACTCACAAATGACCTACTTTATCTCGCAAGAATTGACCACGACGACAGAAACGTGATTTTCAGCAAGGTTTCATTTTCGGAGGCAGCCGAAAGCGTTATACTTCTTATGGAGGCAGTCATTTTTGAAAACAACGTAAACCTTACTTACGACATCACTCCCGATTTATTCGTAAACGGCTCAACCGAACAGCTTAAACAGCTTGTTATGATACTTCTTGACAACGCAGTCAAATACACACCGAAATCCGGCGATATTAATATAACTCTTACTCACGAATCATCTGATGCGGTATTGACAGTCAGAAATACAGGTGTCGGAATTTCTGAGGACGCACAAAAACAAATATTTGAACGTTTCTATCGTGAGGACAAGTCAAGAGCAAGAGAAAGCGGCGGTTACGGGCTTGGTCTTGCAATAGCAAAAGCTATCACAACCGCTTGCAAAGGCAGTATTAAGGTTTACTCAAAAAAGAATGAATATACGGAATTTACCGTTAAAATACCTGTGGCGAAGTAAAGCCCCCTCCGTCACTCGTACCTCGTGACACTTCCCCTCAAGGGGAGGCAACAAAAAAGACGACTTCTCAGTCGTCTTTTTTTGTTACTCAACGATTAACTTATTTATATTAACAACGTCACCTGCACCCATTGTAAATACAATATCGCCCTCTTTGACGTTCTTTTTCAAAAACTCGGCAATATCCTCGAATTTATCGATATACTGTGCATTTACTCCGCGTTTCTTAATATCCTCCGCAAGATTTTCAGGTTTTGTAACACCGTCAAACTTTTCACGTGCAGCATATATATGTGTCAAAATCAATTCGTCCGCATCATCAAACGCACCGACAAATTCGTCCCACAATGTTCTTGTTCGTGAGAAAGTGTGTGGCTGGAATACGCACCAAACTTTATTGTGCGGGAATTTTTGTGCCGCGTGAAGTGTCGCTTTTATTTCTGTCGGGTGGTGTGCATAGTCGTCAATCACAACCGCACCGTTTAAAAATCCTTTTTTCTCAAAACGTCTGTGCGTACCTTTAAATGTTTCAATTCCCTTTGCGGCAGTTTCCGCATCAACGCCCATAAGATTACATACCGCAACAGTGGCAAGCGAATTTAAAATATTGTGTTCGCCCGGGACATTAAGTTTTATATGACAAACCTTTTCACCGTTTTTCATAACGTCAAAGCTCGGAAAACCTGCGTGATACACAATGTTTTCAGGGTAATAATCAAACTTGCTTTCCATTCCGTAAGTAATTATGTTAAGGTCGTCTGCGTTTTCAAGCACTTTTTGAACATTCTTATCTCCGCCCATTGCAACGACATAACCTATATCCTTTGTCAAGTACGCAAACTGTCTGAAACTTGCGATTATCTCGTCAATTCCCGAAAAGAAGTCAAGATGATCTTCCTCAACATTTGTTATAAGGGCGATTGTAGGATAAAATTTCAAAAAGCTGTTTGTGTATTCACAAGCCTCTGTAACAAAATAATCCGATTTACCCGTTCTGATATTTCCGCCGATTAAATCAAGCTCACCGCCTACGCTGATTGTAGGGTCAAGATTTGCACCGATAAGTGCGTGTGCAAGCATTGATGTTGTCGTGGTTTTACCGTGCGTTCCGCTTACGCCGACAGCGTGCTTGTAATTTTTCATTATCGCACCCAAAAACTCGGCTCTGTCTATAAGGCGAATGCCCTTTTCCTTTGCAAGCACAATTTCGGGATTATCGGCTTTTGCCGCCGCCGTATATACAACAAGCGATGCCTTATTTATGCCGTCCTCGTTAACGGCACCGTGACCGTACACAATATCCGCACCCATATTTTCAAGCTTTTCGGTTATAGCACTCTTATTCCAGTCCGAGCCGGAAACGCCGTAGCCGTCTTTAAGCACAATTTGTGCCAAACCGCTCATACTTATTCCGCCTATACCGATAAAATGTATATTTGCCGTCTTATCTATATCAGACATTTGAAATCTATTCATCATATATCCCCTCGTATCTCATATTAATATATTAATTATATACCTTTATCAACAAATTGAAAACCCTTTTTTATAAATTTGCCCAATTAAAAATCGTATCTTGTAATTTTTTCGCCATTTTCACCATAAAATCTGTGCAAAGCACTTGACAAATTGAGCGAATTGCTATATTATTAAATTAGTAAAATTTGTCGGAAGGTGATGAAAAACATGGAAATTACAGACATCAGAATTAAAAAAGTAGCCAGCGAAGGAAAAATGAAAGCTATCGCATCTGTTACATTTGACAATGCGTTTGCTGTCCATGACGTAAAGGTTATTGAAGGTCCGGAAAAGCTGTTTGTTGCTATGCCAAGCAGAAGAACTCCTGACGGTGAGTACAGAGATATTGCTCATCCGATAAACAGTGATATGAGAAATATGCTCGAAAGCAAGGTTCTTGCCGCATATGATGCGATTGAAGACGAGCCTGCTCCGGAAACAGCTGAATAATATAAAAGACAGATTACTTTTTGTAATCTGTCTTTTATATTATTTTATTCCAAAGCATTTTTTTGCATTTTCATATGTTGCGTTTTCGATTTCTTCAACAGAAATACCCTTTACCGCCGCAAGTTTTTCGGCAACATAGTGGATATAAAGCGAACTGTTTCGCTTTCCTCTGTGCGGTTCCGGTGTAAGGTACGGCGAATCGGTTTCAATAACAATTCTGTCAAGCGGTACATACTTCGCCACTTCAACAGGTCTTACCGACTTTTTAAACGTAAGTGAACCACCGAACGCGATATACATTCCCCAATCAAGTATTTCCTTTGCCATTTCAACACTTCCCGCATAGCAATGGAATACTCCTCCGACTTCGCTCACCTTATGTTCACGCAAAATATCCATACAATCCTTATGCGCTTCTCTGTCGTGTATAACAACCGGCATTTTAAGCTCTCGTGCAACGTCCACTTGTCTTGCAAACCACTTTTGCTGAATATCACGCGGTGAAAAATCATAAAAATAGTCAAGTCCTATTTCACCTATCGCTTTAACTTTCGGATTTTTTGCATATTCCTTCAGCTTATCCATATCCGCCTCAGTAAGTTCTGAAACCTCGTGCGGATGTATTCCGACCGACGCATAGACGAACGGATATTTTTCACATATCGCAAATATATCCGGCACCTCGTCAAGTGACGAACACGAATTTAAAATAAGTCCGACATTATTTTCATTCATCGCCGACAGCACTTCATCGACATCATCTTTAAACCTCTCATCATTATAATGTGCGTGAGAATCAAACAACATAACTTTCACCTGATTTCTAAAATTTCTTTTTCCGTTATCACAAAATTCATCGGTACATCGTGACTTTCCGTAGGTATTTTTTCAAGTATCTGAAAATCATAGCAAAGCCCTATTTTCACTGCTTTGCTGCTTTCAAGCAGTCTGTCGTAATACCCTTTTCCAAATCCCATTCTTCCGCCGTTACGGTCAAATGCAAGTCCCGGTACAAGAATAACGTCAATATTATTTTCGTCAGCCTTTCGTACCTTTTTCGGCTCTAAAATGCCATATGCACCTTTTTTCATATCATCCATACTGTTTATATACGAAAGCGACAACGTACCGTTCTCAATATCGGTTATCGGCACAACAATTTTTTTGTCCTGTTCCCAAAGTTCTTTGATTATTTCAACGGTATCAGGTTCTTTAAACGCAGATATGAACGTACATATTGTTTTGGCTTGTTTCACACGCTCAACCCCAAGCAGCCTTTGACGAATTTCATCACTTTTAATTTTAACCTCGTCCTTAGATAGCGCACGACGTTTGGCACGCATATCTTCCCTTATCTCGTCCTTAATCAATACTGCATTGTCTCCTTTACTCTGTCGGCAGTTTCCTTGTCCTTTAGAATAGCCAGCATGGCAAACCCGAAATCAGCCGCCGCGCCTGCACCTTTACCGGTTATAAACTTACCGTCAACAACAACTTTATCCGACTTTACGTCTGCGCCGTAAAGATACTTTTCGTAACCCGGGAAACAAGTCGCTTTTTTATCCTCAAGTAACATTTTCTTACCCAAAATTGACGGTGCGGCACAAATTGCCGATACATAAATACGGTTTGCAACCGCATAATTCAAAAGTCCGTGTACGTCGTTTGACGCGTCAAGAATTTCATGACCGATACCGCCCGGCAACATTAAAAGTTCCATCTTTTCAGGCTCAACCCCGTTAATCTCAATATCGGCTGTCACCTCAATACCGTGTGCACCGGTTACTGTCTTGCTCTTTACACCGACTGTTGTAACATCAACACCGCCTCTTTTCAAAATATCTATAGGCTCGATTGCCTCAACTTCCTCGAAACCGTCCGCAAGCATTACATATACCATAAAAATCTATCCTTTCATCTTTTTTTACTATTATATCACGCCTATCAATAATTCACAATAAGTTTACATAATTTTTGTTGTTTTATATTCAAATATCTGGTATAATATTAATAAAGTTATATGGAGCGAATTTTTTTCATATACTAAATTTAAAACAAACGGAGGAATATATATGCGAGAGAAAATTGTACCTATCGAAGTTACTCCCGAAATGATGAAAATGCTTGAAATTTGTAAAAAGAATAAAAGCATTAATCCTGAGTTATATACCCAATATGACGTTAAAAGGGGGTTGAGAGACATTAACGGTAAAGGTGTTCTTGCCGGACTTACCGAAATAGGCGAAATTCATGCCTATGATACACTTTCTGACGGATCATCAAAACCTTGTGACGGTAAACTTTATTATCACGGTTATGATGTCGAGGACCTTATTAAAGGTTTTATCCGCGACAAAAGGTTTGGCTTTGAAGAAGTTACATATTTACTTCTTTTCGGCGAACTTCCGAACAAAAATGAGCTTGATATTTTCACAAAAACACTTTCACATATGCGAACTATTCCCCCGTCATTTGTGCGTGATATTATCATGCAAGCACCGAGTAAGGATATGATGAACGCACTTTCAAGAGGTGTGCTTACGTTGTATGCTTATGATGATAAAGCCGACGATGTGTCACTTCCGAATGTTTTAAGACAGTGTTTGCAGTTAATCGCACAATTTCCGTTGTTGTCGGTTTACGGCTATCAGGCGTTTAAGTATTATCATGAAAACGACAGTTTTATCGTTCATGCACCTAAACCGGAGCTTTCGACTGCGGAAAATATACTTCATATGTTGCGTAACGACAGTCAATATACAGAGCTTGAGGCGAGAATTCTTGATATTGCGTTGATACTTCACGCCGAACACGGTGGCGGTAACAACTCAACATTCACTACTCACGTAGTCACTTCAAGCGGTACGGATACTTATTCAACTGTTGCCGCGTCTTTGGGTGCGCTGAAAGGTCCTAAGCACGGCGGTGCTAATATTAAGGTTACGCAAATGTTTGAGGATATGAAAAAGAATATTAAAAACTGGAATGACGATAAAGAGATTGAGCAATATCTTTCTGATTTGCTTAATAAAAAAGCGTTCGATAAATCTGGACTTATTTACGGTATGGGGCACGCGGTTTATTCACTTTCCGACCCGAGAGCGAATGTTTTTAAGTCATTCGTTGAGAGCCTTTCAAAAGAAAAAGGCAGAGAGGACGAATTTAATTTGTATTCAAGGGTTGAACGACTTGCTCCGCAGGTCATCGCAAGTGAACGCAAAATGTATAAAGGCGTCAGTGCAAACGTGGACTTTTATTCGGGCTTCGTTTACAGTATGCTTGATTTGCCGATGGAATTGTATACACCTATGTTCGCAATCGCAAGAATTGCCGGTTGGTCGGCTCACAGAATTGAGGAACTTGTCAATCCGGGTAAAATCATTCGTCCCGCATATAAAAGTATCGCACCTCACAAAGAATATGTTCCTCTTGACAGCAGAGATTAAAAATAAACTCCCAATGCAATGCATTGGGAGTTTTGTATTAATATCAATTATTCATAAAATCTGCAACTTTATCAATCAATGTTATGTCAGCCGGTAGCCAATTTACACCATATAATTCATCTTTATTCAACCATTTAGAGTCTTCCGCCTCTTTCAAAATAATATCTCCATCCACTATTACGCATAAAAAACATTTCATATTCAAATGAAATTTAGGATAATCATACTCAATGGTATCAATCAACTTATCCACTTTGATTTTTACTGTAAGTTCTTCTTGAATTTCTCTTATTAATGCCTGCTGTGGCGTTTCACCGACTTCAATTTTTCCCCCGGGGAATTCCCATTGTCCTTTGAACTCACCATATCCTCTTTCTGTTGCAAACACCGCAGTTGTATTTTCAAAAGAATCAACAATAACTGCCGCTGCTACTTCTATTGTTTTCATAATACTATTCCTCATTCAGAAAATCATTTATATAATCTATTGAGTTAAGATAATTATTTTTATTGACAGTTGCTATGATAAATATTTTTGCAAGTTCTCGGTTTATATCAAACAAATATCCCATATTTCCATTCCCGTCTTTATCAAACGGTGAATATTTAACTTGGCAAAACCTAATAATATCATCTTTAAAGTCTGATGTTTTTATAGGATTTTCAATTTTTACATAATCACATTCTACCTTACGCCCTTCTCTATCCCATAAATCTTCAACTACCAGTTCTTCTGGCTGGACACAATCGAAGCACGATGTTTTTGCAATACTTATTGCTTTTATATATCCGTCACATCCGTGCAAAATGATGTCACCCGCCCTTACATCAAGTAGTTTTTCCCAGTGATGAAATTTATTTCCCGCTTTATTTGAAATTGGTGCCCATATGTACCCACCATTGAACTCCTTATCAAATGTATTTCCTTGAAAAACAAAGAAAATCATACGTTTTCCGCTTATACGTTTTGGTCTGGCAACTGATTTTTTATTAGCACTTGCTTTCTTTTCAGCATTAACGCGCGTTCTTTCTTGCTGACGCACCATTTCCCTTTCTGCCTGTTTTTTATGTTCTTCATTTCTGGCTCTGTTAATTTCTTCAATAATCATATCTTGTATATCTGAGTTTTCTGCCGTAATAAACTTTTCAAAAGCTATAGGAAAAATAAATCTTGATACTTTGGAGGCAAATTTTACAGACACATAATTATCTCCTGCTTCTGTTATAATCCCCTCGCCTAACATCTTATGAATTACTTTTGTATTTAACAATTCCGTGCTTTTCATTTGTTTTTTTCTCCTTTGGTTTAATATTTCTTTTTCATTAAACAAACCGTTTCCACATGGAACGATACCTCCTTATTGATGTCAGAATAGCTTTCTGTTCGCGGAAACATATCATATCAAAAAGGAAACAAGTCCACACTTGCAGAAATTCAAAATATACATCTTGAAAGCCGCACATATCCAATAGTAAAACCGAGGTCTTAACTATTGAAGTATTCGGAAAATGGTCGATACATACCCTTTGCTACTATATAATGCAGGCTTTTTTCAGTAGGTTTAGATATGCCACCGTCTCCAGAGTTGAGACAGTAAAGGCAGACATATTCCCTCATAGTGAAGCTGTGCTGGCTCTTGATGACCCAATACACTCCACAAGGTTGAGTCGCCGGATTTCACCGTCTCGACCTTACAAATTGAACTCTTTTTTCAGAATGTCTATCAGTTCTAAAGCTCGCTGCTTATCAAACTGTATTGTCTGCTTTGCACTTCCCGTGCTTCCTTCAGCTCCATAAGTCTGAATCTGAAATAACTTCTCACCACCAACTACCGTTGATGAATATGTCGTTTCTCTGACATCTTGTTTTCTGAAGTTTCTGTTTTCCTTTTCCCATTTATCTACAAACATTCTCACATCTCCTCAAATATTACTATTTAATCCAGCCCTTTTTCTTGAATTCCTCAATTCGAGCTAAATCCTCAGCTGACGGTTCTTCTGTTTTTGACTCTTCAACAGAAATATTTAAGTACTCATTATTCCATCTATTGAGTATCGCAATAATTTCATCCGAAACTCGAATGTCACGTTTCATAATAGAATCCATATTCCAATCAGAAACATCGGATGTTCCAAGAGCCTTTGTAATAGCGATTTTAGAAGCAAAATATTCCTTTTTCTTCTTACCGAAATAGCCATTACCAGCTACGATATTAAGTTTCTTTTCAAACGGCAGCTTATTACCTATATGCTCAATCTTTTCCTTGATGGTCGCATCTGACTCATCCGGGAAATAGTTTGTCTGCCACTTCTGAGGGAAGATATGCTCAATTTCCCATTTTGCAGGCAGAAGCTCATCTTGCTGCTCATACGCCAATGTCTTCAAAAGCATGCGTACCGCATTACGGTTAGGATTTTGAATATAAGGTTCCAGCTGAGCCAAATCAATATTCTTGAATTCAAATGTTGGTACATCAGAAGCAACGATTGCTGAATTCAATTTCAGAATATCTGGCTTTACAGCATTGATGGTCGGAATCATAAGATACTTTGTCATCAATTCCATAAGAAGCTTATTCAAAAATAGTGCAAACCGCGCTTCGAAATTTTCTTCATTTCTATAACATACATAATAAATTACTACTGGATATTTCCAGAACTCATTTGGATAAGAGCTCAAAGTATCGAGTGTCTGCTTGATTTTCATATTCTTCGACCAAGCCTCATCCTCTATTTCTTCACCCTTGTTGACAACTTTCCATAGGTTCAAAATCACAAATAGTGTATCTATCAGTTCTGGTTTATATAAACGCTCAAATTTATTGGCAGCATAATACTTTCTTACGCCGGGTGTAGTTGTCTTAGTATCCTGCTCCAAGGCACGATAATAAAACATATTGTAGTAGAACAGCTGTTGAATGCTTTCGTTTGCATCTGTAGCCTGCTCATCTAAATCCTTCCATCTCTCGATAAAGGCTTTTTTATCTTCCGGTTCAAGCTGGTTATAAATCTTTGCTTTAAAAATATCTGCATCTGACAAGGGCAGACCTCTATCATTCAATGTTGAGAAGATTGTTAAAGCAGTATCCTGTGTATCCGCTGTAATCGGAAGCAAAATAGCTTGATTCAGTAATGCATAAATAAACTGATATACCATCAAAGGATTCTCTGTAGAATGCTTATCAAACAGCTCTTGGAAGTAACGATAGTTCTTTGAGTAGTTGTCCTTTGCATTCTCGTCAGCACATCCTGTTTCCAGAATTGAACAAAGTATCTCATTCCCGTCGTTATTTACAACACGTGATGTCAAGAGAATATTCTTGTAGTCCACAGTACCTGTTAGTTTATTAGTTCTCCAAATTGCAGGCTCAATTTTTCCGATAAAGTTATTGGCCTCTGCAGTTCTCTCTGATGCTGGGGTTGCAACCAACTTTGTATAAATGGCACGCAATAGTAAAAACAATGATGTAATACGCTGCTGGCCATCGATTATTTCCTGCTCACCATCTTCGTTCTCATAAGAAACGACACTTCCAAGGAAATATGAGCCTTCTCGCTCTGTACCACCGCTTGTGGCTGTAAACTCCCATAAATCTTCAAAGAGTGTTTCCACCTGCTCGTCTGTCCACGCATAAGGGCGCTGGTATTCCGGGATAACAAATGGCTTCGATTTACCACTTCCTAATAGCGCCTCTACGCTTTGTTTGTTAACTTCTATTGTTGTTGGCATATATAAAGCCTCCTTCTATAATTTGTGTATCTTGTTTCAAATCACAAATTGATTCTACGATGTTTATTACTCATCCTCAAAGGTATCTACATCTATTCCTTCTGAATCAAGAGTTCCTAATGGATACTCACGAATCCAGCCAGATATATGCAATACCTTGCCACAATACGGACATGTGCAGCTTGTTTCACTATCAAAGCTATGGACTGCATCCGGCCCCATACCGTTATCTTTCTCAAAGCTGCTTACATCATATTCATATTCCGCTAAATCGACTTCAAACTCAATGCTGCACTCTGGGCACCGAATTATTCTGACAAAAGATAAACCTTCATCAGTATCATCTGACTCAGAGCCGTCGTCAATAAACAGTCCCGGAACATTAAACTTAATGCTGGCCGACTCTGTCATTACGCTCGTATTACCACATTTAAGCAACGAGCTCTTTAGCTTTAAATCTTCTCCGGCATCATCCTGAACCACGTATTCGTCTCTATGGTTACGTATGTAAGTTGCTGATTCACGCGAGAAACCATTTCTCTGCAGCAATATCGTCAGCGGATTCGTGGTACCGAATTCTACATATTCATACCAGTTATTATCAAATTCCGTCACCTTATGCACATTCTTATACTCGTTAGAGAAGCGCAAAAAGTAATTTGAGATGCTGAACAAAATCGTATTTTCGATAACTTCCAAGGTATCTGCAAACACTATATTTCTATGCTCTTTTGACCTGTCATTATAGGTCGTAGGTGGCTGATAAGCCGAAACCCTGAAATTATCAGGATGACTTCTGTGGTAATCAAGTGCTCTTTTCATAATGTAACTTAGTCCAGAGCCTTCCATCCACTGGCAAAGAATAACCGCATACCATTTTCTCTTTGATGGACTTCCAAGCGTCGACTTCTCATAAATTGGCCAATCGAATATATTTGACAGCCCATTCAAGAACTCGATAACATCATCGTATTTGAAACCACCATTGCAAGGTGGATACTTCAGCCCCTTCTTAATGGCAATGATAAGCTTCTTCGTCTGGTCAACAGAAGTATTAATATCATCGTCTGGAAGTGTCACAGAATTTCTGAACTTTTCTCTGATGACTGCTTCATCATCCGGTGTGAGCAAATCCGAAAACTCTCTGTGAACAAGGCTGTCTCGCTCCTCCATAATATCTTTTAGAAGGACAAGACCAAACTTTCTCATCATAATATATGATTCTTCTGTCTGAAGAGCTTCGCCATTTGCATTAACTCTTTGCGGAATTTCCGAACTGCCTGATTTCAAAATATCGACAATGTATTTCTTTTCTACATTCTTCAGCACCTTCGGGTCAGTTGCAATAGACAGCGACTGCTCCGGAATTTGCTCCTGAAGCATCCCGATATAGTCATCTTTTGTAATACTCTTATCTTCCGAAACAAAGAATACATTTCCGTACAGGTTATAGCTAATACGTCCCACGCGACCTATTAAGTTTCTAAAATCGACCGGACTCATCGGATGTCGGAATATCTTATTGTCTGTAATAAACAGATTATCAGCAGGAAGGTTTACACCCTCAAGCAGTGTACTCGTACAGAACATCGTCGTGATATTGCCTTTTTGGAATAACTCTTCTATTCTCGTTCGGATAGAAGCTGGCAAATATCCTATATGATAAGCCACTCCTTTCTTTATCATCCCGGCAAGGTAGTAATCGCCATGCACCTCTTGAGTAATGTCTCGTGAAAGCAAATCCAGTTCTGAGTCATTCTTATCATTAACTCCGGGGGTCTCTGCAAAAGCACGAGCCGCTTCAATGGCCTTGTTTCTGCCGTTATAATAAACAATTGTCTGGCTCCTCTTTTCTGGAGGAAGCCTAAGGTTTTTAGCTTCAAACATCAGAAGTATGTCATTCAGCTGCGTTCCAGCCTTCTTGATTGTAGCAACAGGAATAGGGTTGTTGGTACGCTCGTTATAAATATCAACGCTGCCGTTGATGAAATCCATCAAAAACTTCACTTGAATTACCGGTGAATAAGTCGTTGCCAGTTTGCTTTCATCGTTGTTTTCAATAGCCTCGTTCATCAATCGCAGATACACTTCCGGATTTGGAATATTAGGTGAGGCAAAGATGAAGTGGGGCTTATGCTCCTTTTGTAAAAGCATATCAACAATCTTGTAGTAAAATGGCCCTCGGCTGTTCTTGCCAGATAATTTATGTGCCTCATCTATAAACAGATAATCCACCTGCAAATCTGGATTGCTTATCAGCAGATAAAGTAAACGCTCTGGTGTGAGCACAAAAACAAAATTATGCTCTTCTTCCAACGCTATGTCGCTTGCCGCTGTAACAACACGATAATTGCACTTCTCAAGATTGTCCTCAAGGTCATTGATAACTTTTGACCTTACTTCATTTATTAATGCTTTAGTTGGAACAATCAAGGCATAGTTCTTCTGTGCCCCACGAAGAATTTCATCTTTAACAAACATTCTCATAATAAAAGACTTTCCCATAGATGTCGGACCAGAATAGCTAAAACAAGGGTCTGACAGATGGTCATAAGCTTCTTTCTGAGCACTAAAGAACTTCATTTCTGGTGCAGCTGGAATTGTAAGATAGTCGCTTCTAAACTGAGCAAATATCTTCTCAAATGTATTAATATTCTGGTATTCAGAGTTTATAAGCTGTAGCCCCTGATGGTTTCCTGTACTTGAAAAAACGGAACCAGCATATAACTTTACCAGCGGGTTTTCTTCGTTAATTTCATTAAGCAGGATAATAATCTCCTGTGCCCACATCTTATGCACATCACTTTTTGTAGGATGTGTCGATTTTGAAAGTAAATCTGCAAATCTTAATGCATCTTTCAGGTTATAATCTTTTGGCTGTTTTTTGCTTTCTAACTGAAATAATCTAAGCGCATAGTTATACAGTATTTTTTCATGTAACTCGTTAAGATACGCATTACTTTCGATGTCGACAAATATGGCTTCACCTAACGTTCTTCTTTCGCTCATAGGTCAACATCTCCCTTCAAAACAGCCTCCATTATTGCTTTCTTCTCTGTCTCTGCATCATTAAAAGGCAAAACATAGAAATAAAACGAATGCTGTCCAAGTCCGTTGACTTGTATTTTATTTAGAATATAATCGGTATTTCTCTTAATATCCGCCTGCATCTTTTCTTCAGCGATATCAGGGAATTCATGTAAGGGGTACAATGCCGGGTCAAGACCCAAAGTGTATCCCAGAAAGACTCCATATGATGTGTTATACGATGTACGCTTATTTGGCGAAGGCACAAAAATCTCCTTAGCAAGTTCTACTTCGTCATCATTTAACAAACGGTCAAATATGACATTGTCCACCATATGTAATTCGTTATCTTCATTGTTTTCAATCTCAAGAATACTATTAAAAGCTGCATCAATTGCATATGTAAGGTCTCCCACAATGCGGGACGCACCAAACACTACCTGATGATACGGCAATCCGGATGTACCGCTTGTCAAGAGATGAATACCATCACATGTACTTGCATATTGTTTCGCGTCAGTAGAAAGCTCAACTCTACTCATCAGTTTTGGAGCTTTCAGCTTTTCTTCTAAGAAAGAATAGAGCAGCATTTCTCCGAGCTCTGCACCAGTTCCTTTAACATCAGCACTTCCGTTTTTATTAATGACTCTGATTGCCTGCGCTCCGACTGCGAACGCATCTCCACTCACCTTGAAATTTTCTATCTTCGCACGGGAAAATACATACTCTCCAATGTTTCGATACAGTAGAGTTTTCATTTCTTCCGGATTGAACTTGTTGTTTCTAATATTTAAGTGAAAAAGGCGCAACTGTCCCTCAGTCGTCCACGCCACCTTTTCTGGTTGCGTAACTTCGTGAAAGACTGAGTCGAAATCGCCATGTAAAGTTTTTGATAATGCCTCGCTCATGCTGCGCCTCCTCTATTGTTATTCTTCTTTCATTCCGTAAGGTGCAGGTTCTTCTGCAACCATACTTACAGTGCTTTGTGGTTCAGGATATTTCACTATTTTGCTTCCAACTTTCGGGTCATAAGTCATATTGAATACCATATCTGACAACCATTTCTTAAAGGACGGATTGTCTTGGAACTGTTTAAACAACTCCATATTATCAGCCATAACAGAGAAGATAACCTGCTGTAATGCACGTTCACTTTCCATACGAGCATTTTGTTTATCAGAATTCTTCATAGCATTCTGATACTTCTCATCCTTCGCAACCATGTCCGGAATTGCAATAATCTGCCTACGAACATTATCTGGCTCCTTCCAGTCAATGTTTCCAAACATATCGTTAAAGTCATTCAGAATAATAGATAATAAATCCATTTCAGGATTAACAATATGTCCCGTACTACCAGCTGGAACCGGAGCCACTTCTGCATCAGCATCTTCCAACTTAATAGACATAGATTCCTGCGCTTCCAAACGATAACTATCAAGGTCTATAACATCAAGAATCCCCTCTGAGAAATCATCATTTCTTGGTGATGGAAGCTTTGGAATAAGTAGGTTCAAGAATATTGAAAGTTTCTCCCACTCAGCATCACCATAAGGTAAAATCGCACCAAGAAATCCATAAGTACGGCAAAACGCCTTTGCTGAACTTTTGAACTTAATCTGGTCTTCAGTATCAAGATTTTTATAAACAACGGTGCAAGCGTCAAGAATAGGGTCAAGCATATCTCTTTCAGCACCATTTAAATACAGGTCTACAAGTTTTTCCACGTGGTCGTTTGAATAAACTTGATATCCTTCCATTGTTGCTATGAGGTCATACAGCTTGTTAGGGTCTGTTTCACCAGACAACAATGTTGTTCTATAATATCGTGAGAATGATTGTTCAATCATCTCTGGCTTATTTGCAAAATCCAAGACAAAAGTATCATGCTTCATCGGATGACATCTGTTCAGACGCGATAACGTTTGAACTGCCTTAATATCATAAAGCATCTTATCCACGTACATTGTGTGCAATAAAGGCTCGTCAAATCCTGTCTGGAACATATCAGCAACAACAAGCAGACGATAAGGGTCTGTTTTCAATGTTTTTGGAATCTTTGCATCTGGAAAACCATTCATTGAGGCTGATGTCAACGCCGGTTCCTGTCCCTGATACTTATGCTCTCCAGAGAAAGCTACGATAGCCTTATATGGACTATGTCTTGCTGCAAGGCATTTGTTTATTGCATAGTAATATTCGATACAACGAGGTATGCTTGATGTAACAACCATAGCACGAGCTTGTCCACCGATTTTACCTTTTGAAATAACCTGTTCGTGAAAATGCTCAACCATCATTTCTGCCTTCTGAGCAATCGTGTAGCTATCACTTTCAACAAACGCTCTTAATTTCTTCTGTGCTCGTTTCTTGTCAAACATCGGGTCATCCTGCACAGTTTTCATTAGCTTATAATAGCTTGCAATCGGTGTGTAATACTTCAGTACATCCAGAATAAAACCTTCCTGAATAGCTTGCTTCATTGTGTATACATGGAATGGTCGGTGCTTTATTTCATCTCCGTCTTGATATGGCACACCAAAGGTCTCCAATGTCTTGTTTTTTGGAGTTGCTGTAAAAGCAAAGTAACTTGCGTTTGTTAACAGCTTTCTTCCTTCCATCATTGCATTAATTTTATCTTCGTTGTCCATCTCATCATCAGATGCAAGACCAGACAGAGCAAGGTTCATCTGTGCAGAGTTTCTACCACTTTGACCAGAATGTGCTTCATCAATAATTACTGCAAACTTATTATTTTTATGCTTAGCACCAATGTCCGGAACCACATAAGGAAACTTTTCTATTGTAGTAATAATAATACGCTTTCCATCTTTGATAGCATCTCTTAAATCACCGGAATGTTCAGCCCACGCTACAGTGTTTGCCACTTGCATGAACTGCTTAATATTATCTCTTATCTGTTTATCGAGAATTCTACGGTCTGTAACTACAAGAACCGAATCCAACATTGGATGTCCGTCCTGCTCCAATTCAATAAGCTGATGTGCAAGCCAAGAAATAGAATTTGACTTACCAGAACCTGCACTATGTTGAATCAGATATCTCTTTCCAATGCCATTTTCCTTTACATCAACTAATAGCTTTTCAACAACATCCAGCTGATGATAACGAGGAAATATCTGTTTTACAGTCTTTTTCTTAGTATCTGGGTCTTCTTCAACTACTACCTGCGCATAGTTTTCAATAATTCTGCTCAACTTATTCTTTGTGAGGATTTCCTTCCAAAGATAGTCAGTCATGATTCCATCCGGATTAGGAGGATTTCCTGCACCATCGTTATATCCCTTATCAAAAGGAAGGAACCAGCTGTTCTTGCCATCAAGTTTCGTACAGAATTTCACACGAGCATCGTCAACAGCAAAATGTACCATACAACGCTTGAATTGGAATAAAAGTTCTTTTGGGTCGCGGTCATCTTTATACTGCTGAACAGCATCGTCAACATCCTGCTTTGTAAGTTGATTCTTTAGCTCAAATGTAATAACAGGAAGCCCATTGATAAAGATGCACATATCAAGGGCCAGTCTTGTAGAGTCATTAGAATACATCAGCTGTCTTGTTACACTGAAAATATTCTTTTCATACATTTCTTTAGCCTTAGCATTATTCTCGGTCGGTGTCAGATAGAACATAATCAGGCTGGCAGGATAAACCTTAACGCCATTACGAAGGACGTCAATAATGCCTCGCTTTGCTATTTCTCCCTGCAAGCGGTTAAGGAATTGATTCTTCTTTATCTCTGACTTGAAAACACCAAGCTTACCTAAAGAATCCGGCTGTGTATCCTGAAGGAAGCGGAACAAACGAGTTTCATCAATAGCATAATCGCGGTTATAATCCGCATTAGTGCCTTGCTCATAGCCATTCTGCTCAACAAGCCATTTTACAATCAAGGACTCAAGTCCACTTTCTTTTGTGTTTGTAAATGCCACGATTTACACCTCCTCATCAACAGTAACATCATCCTCATCAGAGTCATCATCTGATTCATCTTCTGTTTCTTCGACATATTCAAAGTCAGGAACTTCAATATCCCTAACATCAATCTGTCCTGTAACAACATCAGAAATCAGCTTGTTTCGCAATTCATGCAAAATATCAACTTCCTCTGTCAGCTTTGCAATAGCTTCATCATATTTCGCAAATGCGATAGGAATGTATTCCACAATTGCTTTTTGTTCATCTACCGGCGGTACGATAAAAGGGATTTCTTTCATCTTATTGATAGACAAGTCCCACTGCCCCACGCGTATGCCGTCCGATGCTTGAGCAAAGAAATTAACGTACACCTTACTTCTGATGGCGTAATGAAAATACTCCAGATTTTCAAAATCTACATCAAAAATGAAGTATGCGGGACTTACAATTCCGGTATAATTAGAAATACCGTATGACCCCTGCCATGCCTTCATTTTATTCATGGCAAACTGACCTTTTTTCACCATTTTATAACCGCTGAGGTCATCAGGAATGAAATTGTGATTACTCTCTTTGTCCTCTACATTTCTGATAATTACACCTTGTTCACGTACAACAGAAAGTAACGGTAATTCAGGGTGATTCTTCTCACTGAAAGGATGAAGAATCTGTCTCAACTTGATGGTCGTCCAATGAGCAGGAATATCCCCAAGCCATTCAACACCGCTGAATTTCATTGGGACATCTGGATTCAGGCCGTGTGTTACAGTTTCATTTACAACAGTTCTTTTAAGTTCGGTAACGCATTTTATTTCCTTCTTCTTTGTTTCAATTATCTTGTTAATCTTTGAAACTTGCCAATCAAGAAATCGAACAATCTGTCCTTGTTCTTCAATTGACGGAATAGGCAGCAGGATATTCTTCATTTCGCTAAATCGCGTTGTCCACAAATCCGATACAATACCTCGCCCGTAGCGATAGTATTCCTCCGAAAAAATAGGACTTCTCAATAAGTAATGAATATATCTATTGTTCCAATGTTGTCTCGGTTCAAGAACAATATTAATCAACGAAACAGAACCATCCAGAGGTGACACTCCACAAGACCCTTTTCTGTCCGACCTGCTATTGATAACAAAATCCCCGGCTCTAACCAGTTTTCTGTTGTCTCCAGCATCAGTTTTTACTGCTGTATCTAACTGGGGAACAATTCCGCCTTTTGAAACAGATAACGGAGCGTAATCTTTATCTGAAACTTTTGTTTTACGTTGAGAAAACAAATTACCTATTTTTTTATATTCCCAACTGGAAGGAATATCCCCTAACCATGAAACTCCCGAAGGAGTATAATTTTCATATTTTTTCATTATTTCAATCCTCCGAGAATCTCAGACAACATACCAGTTGTTGCATTTTCTAAAGCCTCAAGGTCGGAGACAATGTTTTCCATTGGACGCAACTCAGTAGGTTTATAAAAATACTTTGTAAAGCTGATTTCATAGCCGATTTGAGTCTTCTTATCATCAATATAGGCATCTGGGGCATATGGTTTAACCTCATTTTCGATAAATGCATCTATGCCACCCTCATACGTAAATGGAACAATCTCGGTATCACGAAGTTCGACATCAGCTTCTCCCTCTATCGGCTGTGCAGTCGCATCCTTCTCTGTAATGAAGGGACGAACTTTTTTCAAGAGTGCTGCTTTCAGTTTTGTTGCTTTCGCAAAAGCCTTCCAGTCATCTAACGCAACTGAAGGTTTAATGGAGTTAATTGCAGAAAGATAGCTTTCCATTTCCGTTTCCTTTAGAACACCAGCTGGAATTTTGCGTTCAGGATACACACGAAGACGCAATGGACGTTCCACCGTAACTGCCCAATGCCCGAAATCTTCATTATTGAATATCATGCTGACTTCGCTCTGTTCCATTTCAAGGAATATACGCATAATTTCTTTTCTGATTTCTGACGTCAATTCACAGTTCTTTTTGCCCATGTTTTTACGAAGCGGAGATTTCATTCCTGTTGCATCAATTAGCTGAATTTTCCCTTTACGACGTTCTTCCTTTTTATTGGAAAGTATCCAAATAAATGTACCAATTCCGGTGTTGTAGAACATATTCTCAGGAAGGGCAATGATAGCCTCAACAAAGTCATTCTCAATAAGATACCTTCTGGCATTGCTTTCACCACTTCCTGCATCGCCAGTAAAAATAGATGAGCCATTATGAACTTCTGCAATGCGGCTTCCAAGAGGTGTATCATCTTTCATCTTTGCTACATTATTTAACAAGAATAAAAGCTGACCATCACTTGTTCTTGGAATCATGCCAAGCTGTGTTCCATCCTCTAAATAAGCATTAAATCTGCTATCAAGTATATCCTTTTTTCCTCCCATCTTCTCAGCATCAGTTTTCCAGCTCTTTCCATATGGTGGATTCGACAGCATGAAATCGAACTGACGAGTTGCATTTCCATCAGAAGATAACGTAGAGCCATAAGCAATATGTTCAGCTTGTTCACCATCACCTTTCAAGAGCATATCTGCCTTACATATCGCATAAGTTTCTGGCTGCACTTCCTGTCCAAACAAATGAATAGACACTTTTTTTCCACGTCTTTTTGCTAAAGTCATCAACCTATCCTGCGCAACGGTAAGCATACCTCCGGTTCCGCATGCCCCGTCATAGCAGGAATATGTGGCATCTTTTATTTTGTCAGCAACCGGCACAAACACAAGGTCAGCCATAAGTTCGACAACATCACGAGGTGTCCAGTGCTCTCCGGCTTCCTCGTTATTTTCTTCATTGAATCTTCGAATTAATTCTTCAAATACAGTACCCATACCATGATTATCCAAAGCAGGAAGCTTAATTGTGCTCATAGTATCATCTGTATATACAGGCTTTGGACTAAGATTGATGGTAGGCGAAATAAACTTCTCAATAACTGCACCAAGGATATCAGCATCAATCATCGTATCAATCTGATTGCGGAATTTGAACTTTTCCAATATTTCCTGCACATTAGGTGAAAATCCATCTAAGTATGCTTCAAAGTCAACCTTCAGAGTCTGCTTCTTAGCTCGACTTGTAAGGTCCTTTAATAAGAATGGTGATGAGTTGCAGAAAGCCTGAGCTGCTGCATTACAAAGAGCTGGCCACTGATTGGTAATTCCTGCTGCATCCATTTTCTTCTTCATTTCCAATACCGCTGGTTTTGTATCCTCCAGCATAGCGTCAAGACGACGAATAACTGTCATCGGCAAAATAACATCACGATATTTACCACGAACATAAACATCACGCAGACAGTCATCGGCAATTCCCCATATAAAACTTACAATAGCGTTGTGTACTTGATTATCCATAATTTACTTTCATACCTTTCTTTGGCTTAATTTGTCATTTTTCCAGCATGTACACTGCCACATTCTAATTGTATAAAATTATCTGTCCCAAAATACGGACTCAATCTTCGTCTGATGTCGAACTATCATCAGCCGCACCGCCAGAACGAATCCAATCATCTACTTCTGACAGCTTAAATTTCCAGAGGCGTCCTACTTTATAAGCAGGCATATTTCTCTTTGCAATCCATTGCAAGATGGTATCACGACCAACACCAAGATATTCTTGTACTTCTTTTAATGTTGACCATTTTTCAATAGGTTGTTCTTTCACGTTCTTACCTCCATATTATTTGCGTTTAAACTTTGCGTCTATCGTTACGCATAATAACGATTCTCTTGCCGGAAAACAGTTTTCACCATCTGAATCCTGCATTTCCCATATACAATGTGTAACCCCGTCAAAGCCACGTCCATCGATGGTCGTGGTTATTTTTATGCTCTTTTTAGGCGGTACATCAGGAATATCTATCACGTTGGGATTAGCCTCAGGTCTATCTTTCGGTCCACGCTTATATACAAGTTTTCTACTTTTCCACAAAATGCTTCCTTCATTTGTTATCTCCCAAGTATGAGTAATCTTCTCAAAACTCTGTATTTCATATCGGGAATTATGATAGACCGAAATGTTATCACCCATATACAAAGGCTTAGAAAACACCGTATCTATTGCTACATCATTTTGCTTTGCCTGCTGGTATTGTAAAATCAGAATGTCTTCTACATCCTCCTCAGCACTTTCAATCAACAGTCTCACTTGCTGGGCGAGTGCTGCCGCTAATGCTTTTTTATTTGGTTCTCCCTTTTCTGGTATCCCAAGAGCTATTAAAACTGCTCTTACATCACTAATCTCTGTTTCAAAAAATGTAATCAGTGATGAGAGATTGTCTTTTCCCCGCAAAGGCGATTTTTGATTTTCTACAAATCTTTTTGCACCAGTGAAAAGCTGTTTTGCATAGCTCTTCGATACATGCCCTTCTCCAGCTGCTGTAAAAAGCCCAACTATGAACTGACTCTGACTTTTTATTTTAGGACAAGACGGATACACGCCTCGACACAAATTATTCAATTCCACCCAATCACCTCTGTTTCAAGAGCAAATACAATAATACATTTTATATTATAACACATAAATCCTCAAAAATCAACCTTTTAAGTCATTAATTAATCACAAATCCTTATAATCCGACATTAGACAGCATTTATTAAAAGTGTCTTCAAGAGTGTCCAAAGTATCTTTTTATTGCTATTCCATCTAATTTAAAGTGTCTTTTAGGATTGGTATACTTATTACAGAATCGGTTCTCAATCATAATGAGGGGGTTTGAAGAATGTCTCGAAACGAACATGAAATGTGGAAAATAAACATCGAGAATGCCGCTTCTGCAGTGGCAGCCGAGTTTGGTTCATCCGCAGTAAATTCCGTGTTTGCAAGATACAACGCTCACGGATTTCATGATTTGTCTTCTTGCTATTTCAGTGAAGTATTCGCTGACTTAGAGATTATGACAAACGAAAACTAAAGAATTATCGTCCCGGACATGACGTTAAACTGTCTGACCTGGCTGTCAGCTCACCTCCTGTGGCCACGGGGTGCGTTCGCAGTTGATGGAAGGGTCTCACATGTAAATAGAGTGCCAGCTGCGAACGGCTGGTCATCACGAACGGAGCGGAGCAATCCGCATGAGGTGACCAACTATGTACAAAAAAACTGGCAGCCATGCTTTTGAACTCCGCTTTGGAATCACGCCAAACGGAGGTAAAAGACATGGCAAACTTAGAAAAACAAAGTAAAAAGCGTTATTATCCACTTCGCGATGCGAAGAACCCTCGCATGGTATCCCTTGTGGAAATTACTGAAGCTCAGTACAGAGCTCTGTATCCTGAAATCTGGGCTACCCAGAAGCGCGAACAGTACCATCATCGCTGCATGTGTACAAAGAAGTATCTTTGGAAATGCGATGGAAACTGTGATTTATGCGAATACCATGCTGCAGGAGACATTCTTTCATTAGATGTACCTACGGAAGACGGTAATGCGAATATGTATGACACTATTCCCGATACCGCTCCTACTATGGAAGATGTTATTTCAGATGCAATTCTTCTTGAACAGCTTATTGCTAAGTTCCGAGAGCTCGACCCCGATGCTGACCGCATCATCGAGATGCTTGGCAATGACCTCTCCGACCGTAAGATTGCAGAACAGCTTGGTCGCAAGCAGAGAACTTTTGCTGACCAGATGAAGAAGTATAGAACCGAGTTTCGTAATATGCGCGGCTATTAATCTTACATAAGATAGGTAGCAATCCCTCTCCTCTGGCATCCATCAAACAGATGTCAGAGGAATTTTTATTTTTTTCAAAATTTCTCCGCTCAAACTTCTCATCCATCTCCAGTGGAAAGTGTAAGGCAGGTCACAACAAGCCTTAACAACCACAGAAACGGAGGTGAAGCAAGTGAAACAGTCCTACTTCGATTCAAGCGGTAACGACCGTGAATTGATTGCAGTACTAACGGCAATCTCACAGGTATCCGCGAGAATGGCGAGAAACATGACAATCCTCGCAAACACAAGACAATCAGAGAAAGGAGAAAGTCACTATGAGCAAAATGAGCGATATGGCAATGACCATCGAAGAGCTGCGAAGTGCAGCCGCTGCTATTAATGAAGCAGCAAACTGGTTAGCAGAACAGTTCAGCGGTACAGCTGAAGAAGCCCCCACAAAGGAACCTGCTGCCAAGAGAGAAAAGAAACCGGAACTCAAACTTGAGGATGTACGTGCTGTTTTAGCAGAAAAGTCCCGTGCAGGACATACAGCTGCTATCCGTACAATTCTTCAGAAATACGGGGCTTCCAAGTTATCCGGTGTTGACCCTAAGCACTATGAAGCCTTGTTAAAGGATGTGGAGGTGCTTGACAATGCCACCTAAAGGACACGCGGTATTATCCGCATCAGCATCACATCGCTGGTTAAACTGTCCACCTTCTGCAAGACTCTGCGAAAGCTACGATGACAAAGGCAGTGATTATTCTGCCGAAGGAACCGACGCACACGAGCTTTATGAGTACAAATTGAAGAAGGCTCTGGGCATGGAAGCCAGCGACCCTACTGAAAATTTGACATGGTACAACGAGGAAATGGATGACTGTGCAAATGGTTACGCCGCTTACATCCTCGAACTGGTAGAAGCAGCTAAGGAAACATGCTCTGACCCGAAGGTACTGATTGAACAGCGTGTTGATTTCTCACGCTGGGTTGAACAGGGATTCGGAACTGCTGACTGCATCATCATCGCAGATGGAACCTTGAGAATATGCGATTACAAGCATGGTCTCGGTGTTCTGGTATCCGCTGATGATAATCCGCAGATGAAATGTTATGCGCTCGGTGCCTTAGAGCTCTTCGATGATATTTACGACATCGATACCGTCAGCATGACAATCTACCAGCCAAGGCGTCAGAACATCTCTACTTTCGAGATTTCAAAGGACGACCTGTATGCTTGGGCCGATGAAGTATTAAAGCCTACAGCTGACCTTGCATTCGCCGGTGACGGAAACTTCCTCTGCGGTGAATGGTGTGGTTTCTGTAAAGCAAAACATGAATGCCGTGCCAGAGCGGAAGCAAATCTCATGCTTGCACAGTATGACTTCAAACTTCCACCGCTGCTTGAGGATTCTGAAATTGAATACATCCTCTCCCGTGCTGATGAACTGGTAGCTTGGGTATCAGATATTAAAGAATATGCTCTGCAGCAGGCAATCAGCGGTAAGGAATGGAATGGCTGGAAGTTAGTCGAAGGACGCGCCAACCGTAAATATTCCAACGAAGATGCTGTCATTCAGGCTGTTACCGATGCAGGCTTTGACCCTTATGAGAAGAAACTTCTCGGTATCACTGCAATGCAGAAGTTACTGGGTAAATCCAGATTTGATGAGCTGCTTACAGATTACATCGAAAAGCCGCAAGGCAAACCTACTCTTGTGCCGGAGAGCGATAAACGTCCGGCAATGAACAATGCAAAAACTGATTTTATGGAGGAAAACTAATATGAACAAGAATGTAAAAGCATCTAACCCTATGAAGGTAATCACTGGTCCTGACACACGTTGGTCTTACGCTAACGTCTGGGAGCCTAAGTCAATCAACGGAGGTACACCTAAGTACAGCGTATCTCTTATTATCCCTAAGTCCGACACAAAGACCATTGCCAAGATTGAAGCTGCAATCGAGGCTGCTTACAAGGAAGGCGAAGCCAAACTCAAGGGCAACGGCAAGTCTGTACCTGCTCTTTCTGTAATCAAGACTCCACTTCGTGATGGCGATATGGAGAGACCTGATGACCCTGCTTATGCCAATGCGTACTTTTTAAATGCAAATGCCACATCCGCACCGGGCATCGTGGATGCAGACCGCAATCCTATCCTTACTCGCTCTGAGGTTTACTCCGGTGTGTATGGTCGTGCCAGCATCAGCTTCTATGCATTCAACAGCTCAGGCAATAAGGGAATCGCCTGCGGGCTTAACAATCTGCAGAAGATTCGTGATGGTGAGCCTCTTGGCGGCAAGGCATCTGCTGAGTCTGATTTCGCATCTGCCGAAGACGACGATTTCCTTGATTAATGGATGTGGCGACTATGGAAATGTTACAGGCTATTCTTGTAAGTATCCTTCTTATCATCTGGCTCGTGTTCAGTGTGGTATTCCTTATCACTGCGGTTCAGAACCTCATAAATGACCGCAAGCGTGAACAGCGCGAAGTTGAAAAGAACAAGCGTGACCTCGAATATCACGAAGCCCGTATGAAGGAACTCAGCAAGTAAATATCAACCCGGAGGTGGCCATGTGTCGCCTCTGGACTCTATGAAAACGAGGTGACAAACAATGGGAAATATCATTAATATTGCAAATCAGATTATTGTTTACTCTATCTGCTACACGTTTCTTTTAATCGCCTTTGGATTTGTCTTCTATCGTGTATTCAAATTCATCGCTCAGATTGTTATCTATGCATATAAGAAGTTAAAAGCTGACTGGAGCAAATGGCATTCTGATAAATAATCATCAAGCAGGCGGCAGGAAGGAACATAACTTTTCTGCCGCTTGTGTTATAGAAAGGACAAGCTAATGAAAACACTTAGTATAGATATTGAAACTTACAGCGATGTTCAACTTTCAAAAACGGGTGTATATCGATACTGCGAGTCTCCAAGCTTTGAAATATTGCTATTTGCATACAGCGTAGATGCTGGCCCTGTTCAGGTCGTCGGCCTTGCCTGCGGTGAAAAGATACCCGAAGATGTCATTGCTGCACTTGAAGATGATACTGTCATCAAGTGGGCCTTCAATGCTTCTTTTGAACGAATCTGCCTCTCTCGCTCCTTGGGTTATCCTACTGGCGATTACTTAAATCCGAAAAGCTGGCACTGTTCTATGATATGGGCAGCTACAATGGGGCTTCCATTATCCTTGGAAGGCGTCGGAGCTGTTCTCGGTCTTGAAAAGCAGAAGCTTACTGAGGGTAAAGAACTCATCAAATACTTCTGCCAACCCTGTGCGGCAACAAAGTCCAATGGCGGAAGAACCAGAAATCACCCTTTTCACGCTCCCGATAAGTGGGAAGCCTTCAAGCGCTATAACATTCGCGATGTTGAAGCAGAAATGGGTATTCTGCAGAAACTTCATAAATTCCCGGTTCCTGATAGCGTCTGGGAAGAATACCACATCGACCAAGAAATTAACGACCGCGGTGTCAGACTTGATATGGAACTTGTTCATCAGGCTATTGAGATGGACTCTCGTTCTCGTGAAGAACTGACTGCCGCCATGAAAGATTTGACTTCACTTGAAAATCCCAACTCTGTACAGCAAATGAAGCAATGGTTATCTGAAAATGGATTAAAAACAGATAGTCTTAATAAAAAGGCTGTTGCAGAACTTCTAAAAAATGCTCCCGATAAACTGGCTGATGTTCTTACTCTTAGGCAGCATCTTGCAAAATCTTCTGTACGCAAATATCAAGCAATGGAGAAAACGGTATGCGAAGATGGACGTGCTCGTGGGATGTTTCAATTTTATGGTGCCACCAGAACCGGACGATTCTCCGGTCGTAATATCCAGTTGCAGAATTTGCCACAAAATCATCTTCCTGACTTAGCCGAAGCACGCAGTCTTGTTCGCTCCGGTGATTTTGAAGGTGTCGAGCTTTTGTATGAAGATGTGCCGGATACCTTATCCCAGATTATAAGAACTGCTTTTATTCCTCGTGATGGCGCTCAATTTCTTGTAGCAGATTTTTCTGCAATCGAAGCTCGTGTCATTGCATGGTTCACTGGCGAAGAATGGCGACAGAAGGTATTTGCCAATGGCGGTGATATCTACTGTGCTTCTGCATCACAGATGTTTAAGGTTCCAGTTGAAAAGCATGGTTTAAACGGTCACCTTCGTCAAAAAGGCAAAATTGCTGAATTGGCCCTTGGCTATGGCGGTTCCGTAGGTGCTTTGAAAGCTATGGGTGCTATCGAGATGGGACTTTCTGAAGATGAGCTTCCTGCACTGGTAGATGCATGGCGCCGGTCCAATCCTCACATTGTTGAATTCTGGTGGGCAGTCGACCGTGCTGTTATGGAAGCAGTGAAGTATAAACATACAACAACCGACTATGGTCTGACCTTCTCCTGCAAAAGTGGTATGCTTTTTATCACACTTCCTTCCGGCAGAAATCTCGCCTATGTGAAACCCAAAGTCGGTACTAATAAGTTTGGCGGCTCCTGCATCACCTATGAAGGTGTCGGCAGTACTAAGAAATGGGAACGCCTCGATTCCTACGGGCCAAAGTTCGTCGAAAACATCGTGCAAGCAACAGCTCGTGACATCCTTTGTTATGCCATGAAAACACTGCAGCACTGTTCTATTGTGATGCATATTCATGATGAACTTGTTATCGAGGCTGACCCTCGTTTGTCTCTGGATGCTGTTTGTGAACAGATGGGAAGAACGCCACCTTGGGCAAAAGGACTGCTTCTTCGTGCAGATGGTTATGCAACCCCGTTCTATAAAAAAGATTAAAATTCATCCGCTCAAACAGTGCGTTCATCTCCAGTGGAAATTAGAGGTGGACGCTCTTTTAGTCTACCCGGAAAGGAGGACTCTAATATGAGCATCAGTAAATACAACGCGGAATGTTATCCTGACCCAACAGCACACGATGCCTTGGAGATTATTGAACAGGAACATCGAGCCTTACGTGCATTTAGGCCAATCGTATATATCTGCTCACCCTATGCAGGTGATATTGAAGCGAATGTTGCTGCTGCAAGAAGATACAGTCGCTTTGCAGTTGATGAAGGATATATACCCATTGCTCCACACTTACTGTTTCCGCAGTTTCTTAATGATTCAGACCCAAATGAACGTGAGCTTGGGTTGTTCTTCGGAAACGCCCTCATGAGCAAGTGCGCAGAGGTCTGGGTATTCGGCAGCCGCATTTCATCCGGTATGGAATCAGAAATCAAACGCGCCAAGCGGAAGGACTATCGCTTGCGCTATTTCACAGAAGACTGTCAGGAGGTTAACAACTATGTATGAAATTAAAGAAAACAGACGCAGATTAAAAGATGGTACGGAACTCACAACCTACTCTCGCGATGTGGTAAGCGCCAATATTCTGCAGGTCGAGGCGGGAACGACCGGCTATAAGGGAGGCGATACCGGTCATGGCGGTCGTACTTATTTCCGTATCAAGGATGAAGGCTGTACCGATATGGAGGTTCATGTAATGCGTGACCGTTTCGGTGATACAGAAGGCTTCGAGGTTATACTTGGCGGAGACTGTGAGCTTGAAACCATGATTCGTGCACTGAAATTTATAACCAAGGTGCTGGAGGAAGAATCTGAGGAGGTGTATGACTGATGTTTACCATCTATAGCTCAGATGTTACCGGCAATCCCGGCAACTGCTCCTACCCTCATAAGCAGGTTATTCTCGACGAGGATAGCTTAAAAACTGCAATCAGCCACGATTATGTGTGTGCAGAATATAAGAACAGCTACCGTAATGGTGAGAACTTTATCGGCAGTGACTGTCTGCCAGTAGATTGCGATAATGACCATTCAGAAAATCCTAAAGACTGGATTACACCTGAAGATGTAATGCACGCTTTTCCGGGTGTGACCTTCGCAGTTCATTACAGTCGTTTCAATAACAAAGTTAAAAACGGGAAGCCTGCCAGACCGAAGTTCCATATTCTTTTCCCAATTGAGTATGTGGCTGATGCTACGCTTTACGCTGATATGAAAAAGCTGGTCAATTCCATCTTTCCTTACTTTGATACGCAAGCCCTTGATGCAGCTCGTTTCTTCTTTGGCACTACCGCCGCTGAAGTTGCTTTGTATCCGGGACGCATGAATTTAACGGAGTATCTCTATGAGGATATTTTCGATGAAGATATGTCCGAAGGTCAATACGATGGTTCCTCTATTCCTGAAGGCAGTCGTAATGCTACCATGTCCAGATTTGCAGGTAAGATCATCAAAAAGTATGGTGACAGCGATAAAGCATATCAAGCATTTATGGATGAAGCCACAAAGTGTACTCCACCACTTTATTCAGCAGAACTTTCTACTATCTGGCACAGTGCTCAGCGCTTCTATGCTCGCGTTAAGCAGCAGGATGGTTATGTGGCACCGGAAGTATATAACGACCCTTCCTGCTATAAGCCGGAGGATTATTCCGATGTCGGACAAGCTGAGGTATTAGCAAAATACTTCTCAAACGAACTCCGCTATTCTCCGGCCACTCACTTCATTCGTTACTCTGACCATTACTGGCAGGAAAGTGAACCCGGCGCACAGGCTGTGGCTCATGAGCTTACAAGACGTCAATTGAAAGAAGCAAATAATGACCTGATGGAAGCACTCGACAAAATGAAAAACTGCGGTGCACAGAACATTCTCGACAGTACATCAAAGTCAAAAGCTGAACAGCTTATGAATGAAGAACAGCTAAAGGTTTATCAAGAGTATATTGCAGCAAAAGCATATCAGGCATTTGCTATCAAACGTCGCGATTCCAAGAATGTTACATCAACCTTAAAGGAATCACATCCAATGCTTGAGATTTCGCCGAGAGATTTGGATGCTGACTGCTTTGCGCTTTGCACGCCGGAAGCAACCTACGACCTGCGCAAAGGTATGGCAGGCGCCCGTGAACATTCACCGGAAGACTTCATTACCAAAATTACCAGTGTATCACCGGGCCAGAAAGATATGCAGATTTGGCTGGATAGTTTAAATCTTATCTTTCAGAACAATCAGGAACTTATCGAATATGTTCAGATGATTTGTGGTCTTGCTGCAATCGGAAAAGTATATGTAGAAGCTCTCATCATTGCCTATGGCGATGGTCGTAATGGTAAGTCTACCTTCTGGAATGCTATTTCTCGTGTACTTGGTCTTTACTCAGGTAAAATTTCTGCTGATACACTGACAGTCGGATGCCGCAGAAACATCAAGCCTGAAATGGCCGAGGTAAAAGGAAAGCGTCTGCTTATTGCAGCTGAAATGCAGGAAGGTGCAAGGCTTAACGACTCCACCGTAAAGCAGCTCTGTTCTACCGATGATGTCTTTGCTGAAAAGAAATACAAAGATCCGTTCTCCTTCAAGCCTTGCCACACGCTTGTGCTTTATACAAATCACCTGCCTCGTGTATCTGCATCCGACGATGGTATCTGGAGACGTCTTATTGTAATTCCGTTTAATGCAAAGATCACCGGCAAGAGCGACATCAAAAATTACAGCGAATATCTGTATGACAATGCTGGCAGTGCCATTCTTGCATGGATAATTGAAGGCAGTAAAAAGGTCATTGAACTGGATTATCAAATTCCTGTTCCGGATTGCGTGCAGGAGGCCATTAATGAATATCACAGCCAGAATGACTGGTTTTCTCACTTCATTGAAGACAAGTGCATTGTCGGTGACGATTACAAGGAAAGCTCCTCTTCGCTTTATCAGACCTATCGCAACTACTGTATTGATACCAACGAGTATGTGCGCAGTACCGCAGACTTCTATTTTGCTTTAGAGAATGCCGGTTACGAGCGTATCACTCAGAGCAGAAAGCGCTACTTCAAGGGGCTGCGTATCCGTACAGAAGACGATTTTGAAGATGAATTCTTGGACTAAATCGAACTAATGACAAGGTGTATCAATGTATATTTATAAACTTTTCTATAGGCTATAAAAAATTGAATATATAAAAGTTAGGTAAATACCATTGATACACCTTGCAAATCATGAAAATTAAAACTCTGATGGAGGATGACAATGTTAGAAAAACAGATAGAAAACAAGTTAACAAGGTCGGTTAAAAAGGCTGGTGGGATTGCACTGAAGTTCGTGTCTCCAAGTTTTGCCGGGATGCCCGACCGCTTAGTCTTACTACCTGATGGGGTGTTTGCTTTTGTAGAGCTTAAGGCTCCGGGAGAGACTCCACGCCCGCTTCAGGTATCAAGGCACAAAATGCTACGCTCACTTGGCTTTAAGGTTTATGTGATTGACAGCGTAGAACAGATTGGAGGAATGCTTCATGAACTTCTCACCGCATAATTATCAAGCCTATGCCATCGACTATATTGAAACTCATCCTGTGGCAGCAGTACTCCTCGATATGGGGCTTGGGAAAACCGTCATTTCTCTGACTGCTATTGCAGACCTGTTATTCGATAGATTTGAAGCACATCGTATCTTGGTGATAGCTCCTCTTCGAGTAGCCCGTGATACATGGCCTGCTGAAATTAAAAAATGGCAGCACTTGAAACACCTAACCTATGCGGTTGCAGTTGGAACTGTAAAAGAACGAAAAGCTGCACTGATGGCAGGTGCCGACATCACAATTATCAATAGAGAAAACTTAGGCTGGCTAATTGACAGCAGTGGCTTTGATTTTGACTACGATATGGTTATCGTCGACGAGCTATCTTCCTTCAAAAATCATAAGTCAAAACGCTTCCAGTCTCTGATGAAGGTTCGCCCGAAGATGAAAAGGATTGTCGGACTTACAGGTACACCTTCTTCCAATGGACTTATGGATTTGTGGGCCGAGTTTAAGCTTTTAGATTTTGGAGAACGCCTCGGTCGCTTCATTACCCAATATCGCAACAACTACTTCATTCCTGACAAGCGCAATGGTGAAATCATCTACTCTTACAAGCCGATGCCCTATGCTGAAGATGCCATTTACAGAAAAATATCGGATATTACGATTTCTATGAAATCTACCGACCACCTGCAGATGCCTGAGCTGATTGCTTCACAATACGAGGTTCAATTATCCGAGGATGAAGAGCAGCTATATGAAGAACTCAAATCAGATTTCATATTGGGGCTTCCTGAAGGTGAAATCACCGCTGCCAATGCCGCTTCTCTTACCGGAAAACTATCGCAGCTTGCAAATGGAGCCATTTATGACGACGAAGGCAATATTATTGAGTTTCATGACAGAAAGCTGGATGCACTGGAGGATATTATTGAATCAGCAAATGGCAAACCTCTTCTGGTGGCTTACTGGTTCAAGCATGACCTACAGCGTATCAAAAATCACTTTAATGTCAGAGAAATTAAAACCAGCAAGGATATTATAGACTGGAACAATGGAAATATTTCCGTTGCAGTTATCCATCCTGCTTCTGCTGGCCATGGACTTAATCTTCAGTTGGGTGGTTCAACACTTATCTGGTTTGGACTGACATGGTCTTTGGAATTATATCAGCAGACCAACGCCCGACTCTGGAGACAAGGTCAGACTTCCGGCACAGTGGTAATCGAGCATATCATCACCAAGGGAACAATCGATGAGCGTATATTAAAGGCTTTATCATTGAAGGAAGTAACACAGAACGCACTTATTGATGCGGTAAAAGCACAAGTTGGAGGTATATGATGGACGGATATGAGTTATTGGCAAAAGCTATTATTTTACAGGCGGTTAAGGATTACAGAAAAGCATTAAAGTATGACGCGCGAGGACGCAAGCGTGAAATAGAGAGGTTCTTTAGATCAGAATATTTCTCAACGCTAACCAACATTTCCGGCGAAATGCTTATACAGAAATTAAGAGCCGAAGTAAAGGAGGTCGTTATAAAATGACAGCAAAGGAATACTTAAATCAGTCTTACCGAATTGACCAAATGATAGAGTCCAAAATTGAGCAGGTGCGGTCATTGAAGGATCTATCCACTAAGGCTACCGCTGTGCTGACAGATATGCCGGGCGGTTCAAGAGATATACACAGCAAGGAAAATATTATCGCAAAAATGCTTGATATGGAGAATGAACTAAAATCCGACATTGACAAGATGGTTCGGATAAAGAAAGAAGTCACTGACACTATTAATACCGTGAATGATAGAAACTGTCGCTTACTTTTGGAAATGCGCTATCTGCGTTTAATGTCTTGGGAGGATATCGCGGCGGATATGAATTGCTCTTTGCGAAGTATACATTATCTTCATAACCGTGCTTTAAAAAAAGTTGAGCAAAACAGAAAGTTTGCACACAATTTCACTTGATTGTAATGTCAACTGTGGTATAATGGTAGTATCAGAATAATATCTAAAGGAGTCGGTTTTCCGGCTCTTTTGCTTTTGGGAGTGAAGCAAATGCCGTACAGACCAAACATACCGTGTAAGCATCCCGGCTGTGGTAAGCTTGTTGCATACGGACAGAAATATTGTGATGAACACAAGCCGCTGCATCCGGAAGCGAAACGGTCTGCCTCCTCTCGCGGTTACACGAGCAAATGGCAAAAGGAAAGCAGGCGGTATCTTCGTGACAATCCGCTGTGTGTTATGTGCAAGGCTAACGGCAGATTTGTGGAGGCAACAGTGGTTGACCACATCGTTCCGCACAGAGGTAATCAAAAGCTGTTCTGGGATAAGAACAACTGGCAAGCGTTGTGTAAGCCGTGCCACGATAAAAAAACAGGAACGGAAGACAGTACACCTACATATCGGTACTGAAATCCGTCCTAAATATTATTTGTTAAATAAATCGCTGTGAGTACCTGTTCTTGAAAGAGTTAAAACAAGAATGTCATTTTCTATACGATAAATCAATAACCAATCCGGTTCTATGTGACATTCGCGATAACCTTTCCAGTTACCGCTAAGTTGATGGTCGCAGTATTCTTCAGAAAGGGTTTCACCGGCCGCAATCATACGGATTACATCATCGATTTTATCAATGCTTAGTCCGCGTTTCATTGCCAGCTTATAATCTTTTTTGAATCGAGAAGTCCAAATTACCTGTAAACTCATGATTTTAATTCCTTCAAAGCATCCTCAACATCATATCTTTTTGTTGAAGGGTCATTAAGCAGACGTTCTGTTTCGAGCATAGCAGCGATTGTTTCTGAGTTTGGTGTGTTGATAGTTATATTAAATGGGATACAGCCTTCTCTTACCGCTTGACGAAGAAAAATGTTAAAAGCTGTAGTCATATTCATACCCAGCTGAGCAAAGAGGGTGTCAGCCTGAGCTTTCAATTCACTATCAATACGGAAACTTACATTTGATACGTTTGCCATAATAATCAGCTCCTTTATAAATTATATATCTATAATAATTATAGCACTTTAAACTGCTGTTGTCAAGCAGACAAAATGCAAGTTGCGTTTTAAATGTTATAATATTATATGCAAAATATTAAAAAGTATTTATGGGAGGGGCGGTCAAAATCTCTGTAATGGATTTGCACCAAGACCGCCGCCCCCCTTTCTGCACATTTTCGCAAAATTAAAAAGGGGGGTTCAGGCAAAGCCGCATTAAAAAAATCGCAGAATATATGAAGGGAATATATATCGCAGAGGTTTCAAATCGTCACCTATGCGATTTTTTTGTGCGTAAATAATCATGACGGATAAACAAAGAGAACAAATACGAAAGCTCCGCTACGAGGGTGCCGGATACAAGGCAATCGCAACGGAGCTTGACCTTTCTCTGAATACCGTAAAATCATACTGCCGCCGCAATTTACTTCAAGGAGCAGGCAGCGTGGCGGCAATAAACAATCTTGTATCGGTCGAGAAAGGTCTTGTATGCAAAAACTGCGGCAAGCAGCTGCGGCATACAGAAGGGAAACGCAAGAGGGTGTTTTGCAGTGACAGCTGCCGTAAAAAACACTGGAAACAGAAAAAGGAGTTAGAGATGATAGAAAAAGTTGAACCCAAAGCCGTGGCAGACGGCATTGCCGTTTTCTGCGCACACGATAAAATAATTGAAACCGACAGCCTTGTCGGTAATCCGAGAAATCCAAACAAGCACCCCGCTGAACAGATTGATGCGCTTGCCAAGATTATAAAGCGTCAGGGCTGGCGACATCCTATAGTTATATCAAACCGTTCCGGCTTTGTTGTAAAAGGACATGGACGATTGCTTGCGGCGAAAAAACTCGGTGTGTCTGAGGTACCTGTTGATTATCAGAACTATGAAAGTGAGGCATCGGAGTATGCCGACCTCATGTCGGATAATAAAATACAGGAATTTTCAGAGCTTGACGAAAAGCTGTCGGCTGATATTTTAAAGGACATAAAAGACAGCGGTGATATTGAATTAGAAATGTCTGCTTTTACAGAGGCAGCGCTTGAGGAACTTTTGGCAAAAACACAGGAGGGTGATGTCAAGGAAGATAATCCCGATTTAACGCCGCCGGAAAATCCTGTGTCACAGAATGGAGATATATGGCTGCTCGGCAGACACCGTCTTATCTGCGGTGACAGCACAAAAGCCGATACATACGAAAAGCTAATGGACGGTAAAAAGGCAAACCTTATTGTAACGGACCCGCCGTACAATGTCGCATACGAAGGGACTGCCGGAAGTATACAGAATGACAGTATGGAAGATAAGAAGTTTCACGCATTTCTGCTTGATGCGTTTACGGGAATGTACAATTCAGCGGCGGACGGTGCAAGCATTTATGTGTTCCATGCAGACAAGGAAACTGTAAATTTCAGAACCGCATTTTCCGAGGCGGGTTTCTATTGTCATCAGACGTGTATATGGGTAAAGCATGTACCCGTGCTTGGCAGATGTGATTATCAGTATGCGCACGAGCCTGTGCTTGTTGGTTGGAAACCCACTGCCGGACACAAGTGGTATGCCGACCGCAAACAGCGAACGGTATGGAACTTTAACCGACCGAAAAAGTCGGAGCTGCACCCGACAATGAAACCGCTCGACCTTATCGCATACCCTATCAAAAATTCAAGCGTTGTCAACTCGCTTGTGCTTGAGCCGTTCGGCGGTAGCGGCAGTACGCTGATTGCGTGTGAGCAGCTTGACAGAATATGTTATGCGATTGAGCTTGATGAAAAATTTGTCGATGTTATTGTGAAACGTTATGTGGATTTTAAAGAAAATTCAGATGACGTTTTTTTATTGCGTGACGGTGAGAAAATCCCGTATGGTGAGGTGGCGATAAAGGAGCATTAAGATTAGCTTTCCGATACAGTAATTATTTCTATCGGCTTTCCTATCTTATTGGCATAGTCGATGGTGTGTTTCGTGCCTTTAGAAACACCGTCCCAGAATATGAGAACCTTGTCACAAAGCTGCACCATTTCATCATTGCGTTTGAGCGGCGCGGCACGGCGGTAAAGGTCATATCTCGGACGAAGTATAAGCTTGGATATTCTATTTTTATCCGCATATTGCTCTGCAAGAGTATCCACACCGTTTGCACCGCCGGAGATAATTAGTGATGTATCTGCAGGAATATACGGAGAAATATCAAAATCAGTAATGCTGCGTGAGCCTGCAATTAACAATTTCATAAAATCGGCCTTTCTGTTGCGTCATAGTTGCGTCAAAATTTATTTATATTATAACATGACGGTATAATATAGTCAAGTAGTAATCAAAATTGCGTCAAAAAAGAGAGGTGCGTTATGAAAGATAATCTTCCAAGATACACTATGCGAATAGAAAGACCACTGCTTGATAGACTTCAATATATATCAAAGTATGAAGGTCGTACAGCAAATAAGCAGCTTGAACAGCTTGTGAAAAGATGTGTTAAAGAATTTGAAGCTGAACACGGAGAAATCACCGATGAGATGATTGCCGAGTTATACGGAAACAAAATATAACAATGAACCGTCCTGTTTAGGGCGGTTTTATTATGCTCAAAATTACACAAATCCCGCCTCGGATAATCGTGTACTATACATACTTGATATACTGCGGAAGTTACGGTAATATGTCAGTAACCTAAAGAGGAGGATTGACAAAATGGAAATCAAGTATAACAAAACGGGCAAAGACAGAAAAGTACTTGTTGATGCAATAAGCAGTATTATCGGCGAGCCAGCGATATATCTTGGCACTCCGACATTTGCATACAAAATAGGAGATTGGTACACGGTTACAAAGAACGGAAACCTTGACATTTTCGACAGAGCGGATTCCGAGGAGGTTGAAAATCTTATAGAACAGCTTGACAAGCTCGGATTTACCGCCGAACCGCGGGACGAGATTGAGCTTGTCATTCTCGGAGTTGACGAGGGTTCTGATGAGCCGGAGGGATTTTCTATCGGAATGCCGATAAGCGAACTGTCGGATAAGCCGTTTTCTGAGGATACGCTTTGCAGATTTAATGATATAGTTTCAAGCAAACGCACATTGTTTCAAAAAGCACTCGGAACTACATCTGAGCTTATAACAGAGCGTGAGGAAGATACTCTGTGGTTTGACTGGTTCGACCGTATGCTTGACAACGAGCATTTGGAAATATACAGCACCTTTATAAAAGCGTTGTATAGATTTGCGGAAAATGCAAAGCGTGTCAATGTTTCACAAAAGGAAGTCGAGAACGAGAAATTCACAATGCGGACATTTCTTAATCGGATAGGTTTATCGGGAGATGAACATAAGCTACTTCGCAGGGAGCTTATGAAAAATCTTTCAGGCAACAGTGCATTCCGCTATGGAGGTAAAAATGATGTTTCCAAGTAAAGAAATTGTAGAGCGTGTCCGCAAAATGTACCCTGCCGGAACAAGGGTGGAGTTGGTTCGTATGGACGACTGCCAAGCTCCGCCGATTGGCACAAAAGGCACTGTAACAGCGGTTGATGATATGGCAAGCCTTATAATGGAATGGGATAACAGCTGTGGCTTAAATGTGGTATATGGAGTTGATGAGGTGAGGAAAATAACCGACTAAATACTGTGTTTATTGCGTGCTTATACACAATATATTGTGTGTATCTTTGTCTACTAATCGTATTGATATATGCTCCGTTTAGAGTTAATATGTGTACAACAAAAGGGAAAAACCCAAAGACAAAAAAACGGAGGAGTTTAAAAATGAACGAGAAAATCAGAGAGCAGATTGAAAGAGCAAAGACACAGACCATTGGGGTTGAGGTTGAGATGAACAACATCACAAGAAACAAGGCGGCGAAAATTGCGGCAGAGTTTTTCGGAACAGGCAGATACGAAAACACAGCGGACAGAAACGGCTACTGCACTTGGTCGGCTTGGGATACCGAGGGCAGAGAATGGAAATTCCAAAAGGACGTGAGCATTGCGGGACCGGACGACAAGAAATGCGAACTCGTAACACCGATACTTCATTACAGCGACATTGAAACCTTGCAGGAGCTTATACGAAAGCTCAGACACGCGGGAGCAGTCAGCAACGCACAGGTTGGAGCCGGAGTTCACATTCACATCGGAGCGAACGGTCACACACCGCAGACACTCCGAAACCTTGCAAACATTATGGCAAGCCACGAGGAGCTGATTGCCGAAGCCTTAAAGCTTGACAGAACACGAATCAGCCGATATTGCAGAACGGTAGACCCCAACTTCTTAGAACAGCTCAACAACAAAAAACCGAAAACAATGTCAGCCTTGGCAGACATTTGGTACAGGTCACAAGGCGAAAGCTACGGCAGAAACGCACATTACAACGGCAGCCGATACAGAATGCTGAACTACCATTCAGTATTCACAAAGGGAACGGTCGAGTTCAGACTTTTCCAATTCGACAACCCCACAGCCGAACGCAGAGGCGGACTTCATGCCGGACAGCTTAAAAGCTACATACAGTTTTCGCTTTTACTCAGCCAAATGGCAAAGGAACTCAAATCAGCAAGCCCAAAGCCACAGCAAAAGGAAAACAAAAAGTACGCAATGAGAACTTGGCTTTTAAGACTTGGGTTCATCGGTGAGGAATTCGCAACAGCGAGAGATTTTCTTACAAGAAACCTTTCAGGCGACACCGCATTTCGATACGGCAGAGCATAAGGCAACAGCCTTCTGCCACCTACCCCGCTTACAAGGCGGGCTTTAGGTGGTAGAAGGGTATTGCCTTCAGAAAGGATTGATTTAGAATGAAAAAATACTATTTAGCTTACGGCAGTAACTTGAATGTTGCTCAAATGCAGCGCCGCTGCCCTACGGCAAGGGTTGTTGGAACAGCAGAGATTAAGGACTACGAATTGCTGTTCAAGGGTTCAATGACAGGCTCTTATCTTACCATTGAAAAAGCCAAGGGCAAGGCAGTGCCGGTTGCGGTGTGGGAAGTCAAAAAGCAGGACGAACTGGCACTTGACCGCTACGAAGGGTATCCGAGCTTTTATTATAAAAAGGAAATGGAAATCGAGTATACCGGAATAGTGACACACCGCAAACGAAAGGTCAGGGCATTCGTATATATTATGCATGAGGGCAGACCGCTCGGAATACCATCGCAGTATTATGTTGAAACCTGTTTGGCGGGTTACAGAACCTTTGACTTTGACACAAAAAAATTATACACAGCAATTCACGAAAGCAAGGCGAGAAAGTTTGGCTAAAATCGTCCATCTCACCACTTTTCGTTCGGGGCAGTACCATTGTACAGCACCGCTCACTGCAAAGTGGTAATCTGAACGATTTTCTCTCAAACTTGGATTTTGCGAAAGGAGTTAATGATTATAAAAATGAAAACAGAAGATTGTATTAAAACGAGAACCTGTCCAAAATGCGGAGCAGAATATATCGGTGTTCCGGCACTGTCGAGAATTCCGGAGCTTGGCTGCATTTGTCCGGACTGCGGCTGCCGAGAAGCTTTGGAAAGCATAGGTATTTCAAAAGAAGAACAAGAAAAAATTATAGGTATTATTCATTCTGCATATATACCAAAAGTGTGATTGCACAATGAAAGGCCACCCCGCTCGGCGGCTTTTTTATCGCAGCATTAAGCTGTAATAGACACAATAAAACTGTACATATATTGTGTAGTAATCGTATTGATAATTCCTCGATAGTACGGTAATATGTAATCACAATAAAGAACGGGGCAGCACCCCAAGGAGGAAAACGAAAATGGCAATTTACATAGATTACCCACAGATTACAACAATGGAACACTTACAGACGGAAACAAGCTCAGGCAACGGTGCGGTACTTAAATACGGTGAACACGTTTTAGTGACCGACCTTGCATTCAAAGGCTACACTGCGGCGGTTTACGAGTTTATTGAAACTCCCGAAGAAACGGGACTTGGTGATATTGAATGCAGGATTTCACGCATAGCACAGGCTGACGAGTATTTCAATGACGGCGGAAGTGCGGTGATGTGGGGATTTGAACAAATAAAATAGAAACAATAAATCAGACATAAGCAGAGCCGAAAGGCTCTGTTTTACTCTGCCATTGTAGGAGGTGATACGAATGGCACAGAAAGGCAGAAAGCCGAAACCAATGGCAATGAAACAGCTTGAGGGAAACCCCGGCAAGCGTAAACTAAACAGCAATGAACCGCAGCCTGAACGCACAGCACCGGAATGTCCGGATTGGCTTTCGGAGGAGGCAAAGGCGGAATGGCACAGGCTTGCCGATGTAATGGAGGCAATGGGGATTTTAACTGAAATTGATATGGCGGCATTTGCCGGATATTGTCAATCTTATGCTCGTTGGAAGGAAGCTGAAGAATTCATAACAAGGCATGGTGCCATAGTTAAAACACCGTCCGGCTATTGGCAGCAAGTGCCGCAGGTATCCATTGCACAGCAGTATTTAAAGGATATGCACAAGTTCGCTGAGCAGTTCGGACTTACTCCGGCATCAAGGTCACGAATTGTTGCGGACGTGCAGAAAAACGAATATATAGATGAAATGGATAAACTGCTTGGAGGTGATATGTAAAAATGGCGGAAACAAGACCCAAGGACTATCCGCAGCTTGAAAATTATACACCGTCAAGATTTATGCTCCCCACCTCGCACTACGATAAATCCAAAGCCGACAGAGCCGTAGCCTTTATTGAAAACCTAAAACATACAAAAGGCAAATGGGCAGGCAAACGGTTCTGGCTGCTGCCGTGGCAGGAACAGATTGTTCGTGATATATTCGGCATTGTAAAAGAGGACGGAAACAGGCAGTTTTTAAGTGCGTATGTTGAAATCGGCAAGAAAAACGGCAAAAGTGAGCTTGCGGCGGCAATTGCGTTATATATGCTTTATGCCGATAACGAGATGTCCGCAGAGGTGTATGGCGCAGCGGCGGACAGACAACAGGCATCAATCGTATTTGATGTTGCAAACCAAATGGTGAAAATGTCACCGGCACTTATGAAACGGTCAAAGATAATGGGAGCAACAAAAAGAATTGTAAATTACAGCAATAGCGGTTTTTATCAAGTCTTATCCGCTGAAATAGGAACAAAGCATGGTCTGAATGTATCAGGACTTGTGTTTGACGAGCTTCACGCACAGCCGAACCGTAAGCTGTATGATGTTCTGACAAAGGGTTCGGGTGATGCAAGAGAGCAGCCGTTCTTCTTCATAATCACCACCGCAGGCACTGACCGTAACTCAATATGCTATGAAATACACACGAAAGCAAAGGATGTGCTTGCCGGACGAAAAATCGACTCAACCTTTTATCCCGTTGTCTATGGCTTGGATTTAGATGACGATTGGCACGATGAGCGAAATTGGTACAAGGCAAATCCCTCGCTTGGATACACGATAAAAATTGAGCGTGTGCGTGAGGCATACAAACAGGCACTTACAAATCCGGCAGAGGAAAATGTGTTCAGACAGCTCCGCTTAAATACTTGGGTGAACAGCACAGTCTGTTGGATTCCGGAGCATATATATGACCGTGGCAGCCTTCCGATTAATGAGCAAAAACTACTTGGCAGACCATGTTACGGTGGTCTTGACCTTTCGTCAACCTCGGATATTACAGCTTTGGTGCTTGTATTCCCACCGCTTTCGGATGACGAGCCGTATTATATACTCCCGCATTTCTGGTTGCCGGAGGAAACGCTTGATTTGCGTGTACGGCGTGACCATGTTCCGTATGATGTATGGAAACAGCAAGGCTATCTGAATGTTACAGAGGGAAATGTAATTCACTATTCGTTTATAGAAAAATACATAAAAGAGCTTGGCGAGAAGTACAACATAAAAGAAATCGGTGTTGACCGTTGGAACGCAACTCAAATGATACAGAACCTTGAGGACGAAGGCTTTACAATGGTTCCTATCGGACAGGGCTACAAGGATATGTCACCGCCGACAAAGGAATTTTACAAGCTGATACTTGAGGGCAAGATTGCTCATGGCGGCAACCCGGTACTGCGGTGGATGGCGGGAAATGTGGTTGTCGAAACCGATGCGGCGGAAAATATAAAGCCCACAAAGGCTAAATCCACAGAAAAGATTGATGGAATAGTTGCCACAATAATGGGACTTGACCGAGCAATAAGAAACAAGGATATCGGAAGTGTGTATGACCACAGGGGTATAATTTTCATTTAAGGAGGCAGTGCATGGGATTTTTAAAAGGAATATTTCGGTCAAGGGATAAGCCGAAAAACGCTACCGCCGGCAGTAGCTACCGTTTCTTTATGGGAAACAGCACAAGCGGCAAAAGAGTAAACGAGAGAACAGCAATGCAGATGACGGCTGTATATGCCTGTGTGCGTATATTAGCCGAATCGGTTGCGGGACTTCCGCTGCATTTATACCGTTATACGGACAGCGGCGGCAAGGAAAAAGCAATCGATCACCCGTTGTATTTTTTACTTCATGATGAGCCAAATCCGGAAATGACCTCGTTTGTGTTCCGTGAAACGCTTATGACTCATTTGCTGCTTTGGGGCAATGCCTACGCACAGATTGTGCGAAACGGAAAGGGTGAGATATTAAGTCTGTATCCGCTGATGCCGGACAGAATGACGGTTGACCGTGACAGTGCGGGACAACTGTATTATCGATACAATGCTTCAAGCGATGAATCGCCGGAAACCGGACGAGGTGAGGTTATACTGACTCCCGCCGATGTGTTTCATATTCCGGGACTTGGCTTTGACGGTCTTGTCGGATACTCGCCTATCGCAATGGCAAAGAACGCAATCGGAATGGCTATTGCCTGCGAGGAATACGGAGCGAGATTTTTTCAAAACGGTGCTACGCCGGGCGGTATCATAGAACACCCCGGAAAGCTGACAGATCCGGCGGCGGTAAGAGATAGCTGGAACCAAAGCTTTGGCGGCAGTGTGAACTCCGGCAAGGTGGCTGTGCTTGAAGAAGGTATGAAATACACACCTATTTCTATCTCACCTAACGAGGCGCAGTTCCTCGAAACCCGTAAATTTCAGATAGACGAAATAGCTCGAATTTTTCGTGTCCCGCCTCATATGGTCGGTGACTTGGAAAAGTCGAGCTTTTCAAATATAGAGCAGCAGTCATTGGAGTTTGTGAAATACACGCTCGCTCCTTGGATAGCACGATGGGAACAGTCCATAAGCAGATTACTGCTCTTGGGTGATGAAAAAACACAGTATTTTGCAAAGCTGAATGTTGACGGTCTGTTGCGCGGAGATTATCAAAGCCGTATGAACGGTTATGCGACCGCCCGTCAAAACGGCTGGATGTCGGCAAATGACATTCGAGAGCTTGAAAACCTCGACAGAATACCACCTGAGGACGGCGGTGACCTTTACCTCATAAACGGTAATATGACAAAGCTTGCCGATGCGGGTATTTTTGCCGAGAAGGGCAACGGAAAGGAGGAAACCTCAAATGAAGGTAAACAGTAAGAAATTCTGGAACTGGTCAAACAGTACAGATGAAAATGAAACAAACCATACAAGGGTATTATCAATTAACGGCCCTATTGCCGAGGACAGTTGGTTTGACGATGATGTCACTCCGGCACTGTTCAAGGACGAACTCAATGCCGGAGATGGTGATATTACGGTTTGGATAAACAGTCCCGGCGGTGATTGCGTAGCTGCCGCACAGATATATAATATGCTCGTTGATTACAGCGGAAATGTCACTGTAAAGATTGACGGAATGGCCGCATCGGCGGCATCTGTGATAGCGATGTCGGGAGATAAAGTGCTGATGTCACCTGTTTCTATGCTGATGATACACAACCCTGCGACCATTGCTATGGGTGACCATAACGAAATGCAGAAGGCTATTGATATGTTAAGCGAGGTTAAGGAGTCGATTATGAACGCCTATGCCATAAAAACAGGCTTGTCAAGAGCAAAGCTATCACATCTTATGGAGTCGGAAACTTGGATGAACGCAAATAAGGCAGTAGAATTAGGCTTTGCCGATGGTGTGCTTGAGAGAGAGTCGAATACACCGAATAATTCCGCAGCTATGGAGTTTTCACGAAAGCTCACAAACACCGCGCTTATGAATAAGCTGAACGCAAAATACAGCATTCCGGCAAAAGCACCATCCGACACAGGAACACCTGTTGCGGATATAAAAGAACGATTAAATGTTATAGGAAAATTTATATGAGGAGGAAATCGTAATGACAGTTATTGAATTAATGGAAAAGCGTAAAAAGACTTGGGAGGCAGCAAAAGCATTTGTTAATTCCCATGAGGACGCGAACGGCAGATTGTCGGCAGAGGATACGGAAACCTACAATCGTATGGAGTCCGAAATTCAGGATTTAACAGATGCAATCAACAGACAGACACACATGGAGCAGCTCGATAAACAGCTTTCAAAGCCTGTGACAGAGCCTCTTACCGGAAAGCCGGGCAAGACTGCTGACGAAAACAAGACAGGCAGAGCCTCATCCGCTTACAAGGATGCAATGCTTACGGCATTCCGCACAAACTTCAGAACCGTAAGCAATATTCTTCAAGAGGGTATTGACGCAAACGGCGGCTATCTTGTGCCGGAGGAATATGACAATCGTCTTATCGACACTCTCAATGAGGAAAATATCATGCGTAAGCTCGGTACCGTAATCAGAACGAGTGGCGAGCATAAGATTAACATTGCCGAAACAAAGCCTGCTGCAGCTTGGATTGACGAGGGCGGCGCACTGCAGTTCTCTGACGCAACCTTCGGTCAGACATCAATGGACGCACACAAGCTCCATGTTGCAATCAAGGTTACGGAGGAGCTACTCTACGATAGCGCATTCAATCTTGAGAACTACATAATTACACAGTTCGGCAAGGCACTCGCTAATGCCGAGGAGGACGCTTTCCTTAACGGTGACGGTAAGAATAAGCCGCTCGGTTTGTTTGCGGAAACAGGCGGCGGTACGGTTTCAGATACGGTAACAGCAATAAGCTCCGATGATGTTATAAAGCTGATTTATTCTCTTGGCAGACCTTACCGCAAGAGTGCGTCATTTATTATGAATGACAAGACAATAGCGGGACTCCGTCTGTTAAAGGACAACAACGGACAGTATCTCTGGCAGCCTTCGTATCAGGCGGGTGAACCGGACAAGATACTCGGCTACAATATTCATACATCGGCATATGCTCCCGTTGATAAGATAGCGTTTGGTGATTACAGCTATTACAACATCGGTGACAGAGGTACTCGCTCGTTTGCCGAGCTTCGTGAGCTGTTTGCCGGAAACGGTATGATTGGCTTTGTCGCAAAGGAGCGTGTGGACGGTAAGCTGTTACTCCCCAAAGCCGTTCAGATTTTAAAGGTTACGGAATAATCGGAGGTGCGGTATGAAGATAAAAATTACAACCTCGTGTTTTGGCACCAAGTTTCGTTACAGTGCCGGAGATGTGGCAGAGGTCTCCGACAAGCTTGGTAAGGATTTGATTTCCGCAGGCTTTGCCACTGAAATTAAGTCCGCACCGAAAGCAAAGACTAAGAAGGAAGATGCAAATGCTGACGCTTGATGAGGTAAAGCAGTATCTCCATCTTGACTCTGACGCTGAGGATGATTATATAAACATACTCATCCTCTTAGCGGCGGAGATGTGCGAGAACTATACAAGGCTGCCCTTGCCGGAAACACTGCCGGAAAGCTACAAGCAGGCAATGCTTGTTGTTATAGGATATTTCTTTGAACAGCGTGACGGCAGCAGATACGATGTGCCGAAGGTATTTTATACACTGCTTCTGCCATACAGAAAGGCGGCGTTTTAATTATGAAATTTTCAAAAATGCGGCATAGAATTACATTTCTAAAACCAATGGGGACATATAAAAACAGCATGGGTGAAAATGTACCGACATACACCGACTACAAAACCGTATGGGCATTTGTCACTCCAAAAACAGGACGTGAGTATGACGAGGCACAAAAGCTAAGGGCAGAAACAACATACAATGTACATACTCGTTTCTTTGCTGATATTACGTCAGAAATGCAGATAAGGTATAATGACCGCATTCTTAAAATTGAGTCGGTGCTGAATATTAACGAACGTAATGAGGAATTGCAGATAGTCGCAAGTGAGGTGGACACTTTTGGCAAAGACAGTTGATGTGTTCGGCTTTGATGAATTAAAAAAAGCATTCGAGAGGTGCGAGAAACGCTATCCGAACCAAGCGGATGCACTTTTGATGGCGCAGGGGCAAGCAGTAAACAAGAAAGCAAAGTCACTTACACCTGTTAAAACAAAACGGCTCCGAAATTCATGGCGGCTTAAAAAAGTCAAGCTGTATAAAGGCGGCAAGGTGCGTGTTGTGCGTATTCAATCAACAGCGCCACACGCTCATCTTATTGAGTTGGGACATGAAATCGTCAGCGGCGGAAGAACGCGGGAACGAGGTCGAAAGCTAAATCGCGTACAGCGTAGTAGCAGAGGGATTTCAAACGGCGGAAGAACGAGAGCGTTCAAGATGCTCGAAAGCTCTGTATCCGAAGCCGGAAACAGATTTGAAAGTGACTGCAAAAAAATGCTTGACAATCTTACAAGCGAGATAAAGGCATAAAGGGACAGGTGACGAAATGATAACTGAAAAAGATATACAGACACGGCTTGCTGAAATATTATCCGATGCCGGATTTAATGTTGTCGCATCAGAGGTCAAAGAGGGATTTTCAAAACCCGCTGTATTTATATCCGTTGTTCCCTCATCTGCGACACTGCAAGCCTGCGGCGGAGCAACAGAGGAAGTGACGGACAGCGTGGAACTAAAATACATATCAGCTCTTGAAACTGACGAGGACTGCATTGATGCAGCTTGGAGGTTCAAAGAGCTGTTTTTGTATCAGCCGTTTGATATTGCCGACAGGCATATAACAATACAAACGATAGAGTTTGATATAGAAAACAGTGTGCTGTATGTATATTTCGATATCAAATTCACACAGGCGGTTGATAGAGGAATTGAGTATGACGATATGTCGGAATTAATTTTAACAGGAGGGATTTAATTATGGGTTTACCCGAAATATTGATTGAATTTAAAGCGAAAGCTGAAACGGCTGTTGCTCGAAGTCAGAACGGCATACTGGCTGTTATTCTTGAAGATGACACCAAAACAGATGACGCAAGCAAGAGCTATGTTTATAGAACCGCTGCGGATATTAATACAAGTCATTGGTCAACCGAAAGCAGACGGGATTTGAACATAATCTTTAGCAGCAGTCCGAGCCGAATTCTTGTCGAGAGGGTTGGCACTTCTGAGGGGTATGATAAAGCACTGGCAAGGTTGAAAAACAAAAACTGGAATTGGCTCGCCATTCCGGGACTTAAGAATGAAAAGGTACAAAGTATTGGAGAGTGGATTATTGCACAGAGAGCGGCAAAAAAGACATTTAAAGCCGTACTGCCATGCACTGCCGCCAACTACAATCCGAACAATGAAGGGATTGTTGATTTTGCGACAGAGGGCATAAAGGTCGGAGCGTACACATTTTCAAGCAACGAATACTGCGCAAGAATAGCCGGACTGCTTGCAAGCCTGTCTATGGCAGAAAGTGCAACATATCAGGTGCTTGCAGAGGTTGACGGTATAACCGAAAGCACAACACCTGATGAAGATATTGATGCGGGAAAGTTTATCCTCATAAATGATGGTGAGAAGATTAAGGTCGGCAGAGGTATTAACTCACTTCATATTTTGAGCGGTGATAAAACCGAGGATATGAAAAAGATAAAAATTATCGACGGCATGGACCTTATCCGTGATGATATTCGTGCATCGTTTGAAAAGAACTATATCGGCATCAACAACAGCTATGCAAACAAGCTCATTTTCATATCGGCAGTAAACCAATATTTTAACACGCTTGAAAGACAGGGTGTGCTTTATGATGAGTATGAAAACATAGCCGAGATTGATATTGACGCACAGCGTGAGTGGCTTGCAAACAGATATGATGTTTCCGCTTATACCGATGAGCAGATACTTAAGGCAAAGACAGGAAGCTATGTGTTTGTCAAGGCTGCTGTACAGTTTAATGATGCAATCGAGGATTTGCATTTTACGATTAATATGAAGTAATACAAGGAGGTAAAGGTCTATGTCAGAAAGAACTAAACCGACACCGGGGAAAGTCATAAGCGGAACTCACGGCTATTTCTGGTGGAACGGTTCAATTTGTTATGAGGTTACATCCTTTGAAGCAAAGGTCAAGATTAACGGCGAAACCATAAATTTCTCCGGTGATATGTGGGAGGACAGAAAGATTATGGGACTTTCCGGCACATTTACGGTAAAGCTGAAAAAGGTGTACAGCCGCGCAAAGTCATACGCGGATGATTTAAAGAGCGGTAAGGACCCTCGGCTTACATTTATGGGTTCTTTAGCTGACCCCGATAACGGCGGAACAGAAACGGTTACGCTTACAAACTGCTGGCTTGACGAAATACCGCTTATGACATTCGAGAACGGCAAGATTGTCGAGGAGGAATACAGCGGCGGATTTACGGGATATAGCTACAGCAGCACGATTTCAGACCCTTGCGTATAAAAGGGAGATAAAATCAAACACAGAAAGGGACATATAAAATGAATAAGAATACGAAATTAACACTTGCAGAGCTTTTAAGACGCAAGGAGCAGATGCTCGAATCAAAGGAAACGAAAAAGACGCTTGACTTGTATGTAAAGTCGATTGACGCGGTTATAACCGTTGAGGAGCCATCCGGAGCATTGTGCCGTGATGCCAATGATATGGAACCGGGCGAAGGCGACAAGTATATGTGCTATGAGTGCATTGTTGAACCGAACCTCAAGGATGCCGAGGTTCAGAAACAGTTCGGATGCACCAATCCTATGGATATTGTTGATGTGATATTCGCTCCCGGTGAAATACCGCAAATCGCGATTGAGTGCATGAAGCTTGCCGGATACATGGGCGGAGTTGAAGCCGTAAAAAACTAATACAGACGGACGGAGACCTGCAGCTTATCCACTATTACCTTCAAAAAGGTTTTGATTGGGACAGGCTTGCGGGTCTTTCTCTGTCTGAAAAAGTGTTTTTACAAGCAAGTATGGAGCTTGCGGTTGAGGAGGAAGTGCAGAAATATAAAGCTATTCTCGGCGGATAAGGAAATGAGGTGAAGTGAAAAATGTCCCGCAATATAGGTGCTACGCTGTCTTTAAATAACGGTAACTTTTTTACGAATATGAAGTCTGCCATAAATGCAAGCAACAATTTGAAAAATACGCTTAATGGCACAACAACAGGTATGAAGAATTTCGGTTCTCAATCATCTACTGCCGGAGGCATTATCACTTCACTTGCATCAAAAGCCGCTGTTGCAATCGGTGCATTTGTTGGCATAAAGCAAGCTGTGAATTTCGGTAAAGATGTTGTAAACACAGGTCTTGAATTTGAGCAAGGCATGGCGAATGTATCCGCTATTTCGGGAGCGACAGGAGCCGAGCTTACCGCTCTTTCCGAAAAGGCAAAGGAAATGGGTGCGACTACAAAGTTTTCCGCACTTGAGGCATCTGACGCTATGAGCTATATGGCGATGGCGGGCTGGAACTCATCACAGATGATTGACGGTATCGGCGGTATCATGAACCTTGCGGCGGCAAGCGGCGAGGAGCTTGCAAGCGTTTCTGATATTGTAACCGACTCACTTACCGCATTCGGTTTAAAAGCAAGCGATAGTGCCGATTTTGCCGATATTCTTGCGACTGCCTGTGCTAAGTCGAACACCAATGTTTCACTTCTCGGTGAGGCGTTCAAGAATGTTGCACCGACCGCCGGAGCAATGGGATACAGCGTTCGTGATACAACTGTTGCACTCGGACTTATGGCGAATGCCGGAATTAAAGGCGGTGCGGCGGGTACATCATTAAACGGTGTTATGACACGTCTTGCAAAGCCGACAAAGGAAGTAAATACCGCTATGCAGGCACTCGGTTTGTCCGCTGTCAATGCGGACGGTTCAATGAAACCGCTGTCACAGTTCATACCCGAATTACAAGCGAAATTCAGCACACTCACGGATGCACAAAAAGGTCAGTATGCGACAATGATTGCCGGTAAAAATGCAATGTCCGGCTTTCTCTCAATCGTCAATTCCTCGCCGTCTGATTTCCAAGCGTTGACGGACGCGATTAACAATTCAGAAGGTGCAGCTCAAAGTATGGCGGATACTATGAACGATACCGTAAGCGGAAAGCTGACACTCTTGAAATCGCAGTTTGAGGGTGTGAAAATCGCGATATTTGATGCTTTGGGAAGTTCGCAGTTTAAAGGTGTTCTGCAGTCCATGTCTGACGGATTGTCGGCTATAACACCGTATGTAACTGCACTTACAGTGGCAATAGGAAACGGATTATTCGCTGCTATTCAGGGGATTTACAATATTGCAAGCACTGTGTTTAATGCGGTTAAAACAGCAATAGAAAATAACGAGCCTGCAATAGAGGGACTGCGTTCAGCGTTTGATAATGTAAAAAACTCTATTGTAAACGCATTCAGCGGTAACGGCACTGCACTTATACAGACACTCGCAAATGTTATCGTGCCGAGCCTTTGTAACTCGCTGTCAATGGTGATGAATATTGCATCGGGAGTTATATCCGCAGCAAGCACACTATCTCCCGTTATAGCCGGAATAGCCGGAGCAGTTATGGCATACAAAATTGCGGTTACTGCGGCAAACGTTGTCGAGGGTATCCGTAACGGACTGATTGCATTTTCGGCTGTTATGACAGGAACACAGGCAGCGGCGTTCGCACCACTTACCACAGCGACCATTGCACAAATTGCCGCAACGCAAGCCTTGAATGTTGTAACAGGAGCATTCGGAGCGATTATGACCTTTGTCACATCTCCGATTGGACTTGTTGTAATTGCTATCGGTGCGGTAATTGCTATTGGTGTGCTTTTATATAAGCATTGGGATACCGTAAAAGCAAAGGCACTTGAGCTTTGGAACGGCATGAAAAATGCTTTTGAAAATATAAAGAATGTTGTGTCCGAAAAATTTAACGCTGTCAAAAATGTTATGGGAAATGTAATGGACGGTGCGAAAAATATCGTATCGCAAAAGCTTAATAACATCAAAAATGCCTATACACAGCACGGCGGTGGTATAAAAGGTATTGCCGCCGGATATATGACCGCTTTAAAAGAATATTATACAATCGGCTATGATGCGATAAATGCTCTGACGGGCGGTAAGCTCGGACAGGTGGTTGAGAGTGCAAAAGCAAAGCTTGCACCGATGGTCGGTGCAGTAAAGGAAAAGCTGACAGGAATTAAGAACGCTTTCGGAGGTGCATTTTCAAACGCTGTTAATTTTGTAAAAACGTCATATAACGAGGGTGCTCTAAAACCTGTGGTTGATAAAATGGTATCTGCTTTTAACAATATCAAAAACGCTGTTGCTGAAAAGTTTAACGGTATAAAAGAGGCTGTATCGTCAAAGTTTGCTGCTGTTGGTGAAGCGGCATCGGGAATAAAGGATAAGATTGCTGAGAAGTTCACAGCCGTAAAGGATGCTGTTGTACAGAAATTTACCGGCATAAAAGACGGAGTGGTTTCAATGCTATCACCGCTTGGCGATGCTGTGGGCAGCATCGTTACAGGAATAAAGGCGGTTGTTTCAACAATTATTGACGGCATCAAGTCTTACATAACAAATACCGTACAGAACATACAAACAACGGTGATAAATATAGCAAACGGTGTAAAGCAGAATTTTACTACATTCTGTACAAGCATAAAGGCTGCTTTTGAAAATGTAAAGAACGGTATTGCAACAGTATTTAATGGGGTAAAGACCACTATATCCGGAGTGTTTCAGTTCATTGTCGGCATTTTCACACTGAATATTGATACAATCAAAAACGGTGTACAGACTATAAAAGACGGATTCTCTACTGCATTTGAAGGTGTAAAACAGATTGTCACAAATGTATGGACAGCAATAACCTCTGCGGCAAGTTTGGTGTGGAACAACATAACAACCGTTGTATCCGGTGCGATAAACGGAGTAAAGACACAGATAAGTACGGTGACAGGAACCGTCAGCAGTGTGTTTAATTCGGTTAAAAGCACAATCTCAAATACCTTTGAAAGCGTGAAAACAAAGGTTGTATCTGTATTTGAAAATGTTAAGAGTACAATCTCAAATGCGATAAGTACAATAAAGGGATATTTCAATTTCAGTTGGTCGCTGCCGAAAATAAAGCTCCCGCATTTTAAAATAAGTGGCTCATTCAGCCTTAATCCGCCGTCAGTGCCGAGCTTTGGTGTTGAGTGGTATAAAAAGGGCGGTATCATGACACGTCCGACTATGTTCGGTATGAACGGTACAAAAGCAATGGTCGGTGGCGAGGCGGGCGCGGAGGCTATACTTCCGCTTGATATGCTGTGGAGCAAGCTTGCACAGATTATGAGCAATCAAAACTCAAATGCGAAGCCGGAAGTGAATAACTATGTAACTGTGACGGTAAATGCCGATAATGCAGACGCTGATGAAATAGCGGATACTGTAGCAAAGAGGATTGTGGAAAGCATTGAAAATATGTAGGAGAAATTGTTATGGATATATATTTAAGTGTAAATAACCGCGCCGAGGTTATGCGTCTGCCTGTCATTCCTCCTGAGTTCACTATATCAAAACCGCAAGGCACAGAAGTGTTTGAAACAGTATCGCAAGGAGAGCTGCAGCTTATCGGTGTACCGAAACTAAAAGGTATAACTATTTCAAGTTTCTTTCCTGTGCGTGATTATCCATACCTTCGTGACACATCAATGAAGGGCTGGGAGTATGTGTATAAGATTGACACTTGGATAGAACAAAAGCTGCCGATACGGCTTGTTATAACGGACACACCTATAAATATGGCGGTGGCGGTAAAGGACTTTGACTATTCTATAAAGACAGACGGCGATTTGTGGTATAACCTTCAGCTTGAAGAGTTTCCATTGCCGATGTAAGGAGTGGTTCTATGGCTATTGAAAATATTTATGGAGTTTCCGGCAGAGCAGTTATTCAGAAAAAGCTGATAAATTTAACCGATATACCGTCAAACGGTACGCTTGCCATATATGCAGGTGATATCGAGATTACAAAAAACATCGGCGGTGTAAGTTGGAAAAACAGCATATATGAGCTTGCGACTACTCTGTCATTTGAAACTGCAAAGACGGATAATGCGTATCTTAAAGACCTCATATACACTCCCAAGCTTGGCGAGGTAATTCGGATAGTTACTAATGTTGAAGTGTTTCGAGGTGTTGTAGTAAAGGTTGATGACGGTGATAAAAATAAAAACAAATATACCGCCGTTGATATGGGTTGGTATCTGAACAAAACAAGTCAGACATATCAGTTCAAGGACATCACTGCAAAGGATGCGATAAAGGAAATATGTGCTGATTTATCAATTCCGATTGATGATATATGCGAGCTGTCTGCAAAGGTAACGCAGATATATTTTGATAAAACAGTATCGGATATTATAAAGGACTTGCTGTCAAAGTGCAGCGGTGATTATAACTATGATTTTACTCCGAAAGGACTGCGTATTTACAAGGTCGGTGACTTGGTGGCATATCCGGAATTTCGTTTGGCAAGCAACCTTGCACAGAGTTATTGCCCAGACTACAAAGGGAATGTCAGCCATTCGGAAAGCATAGAGGAAATGAAAAACTCCATCAAGGTTGTTTCCGAAAAGGATAACGTGTATACAGAGCTTATGGTTCTGCAAAACAGTGAGCTTATTGATGAATACGGCTTTTTGCAAAGTGTTGTAAAGATTGATACTGAGAAAGAAAGTGCGGATACGGTTGCAAACAGTGAGCTGTGGTGGAACGGAAGAACAAAGGCAAACTTCAGCTTTGAAATTATAGAGAAGTATGACAGCTACACACGAGCCGGTGAGGTTATTTCGGTAGACGGATTAAATTATGTGATTGAAAGCACAGAACATAGGTTGAGCAATGGGTGGCATTTTAATAAGTTGGAATTGAAGAGGATTTAGTCGGATATTTGCATTGTATTTTTGTGTATTTTGTGATATTATTAATGATAATAGGCAAATCGGAATTTTCCTTTATTCAAACATACAAACTGTTGACAACAAAGCTCCTATATGGTATAATTTAATAAACTACTATATAGGAGCTTTTATATGAAAATGAATGGCGGATTTCTTGTCACCAAAATAAAACAGCTTGGAGATCGAATCTTTGAGAAGATTCTCAGCGAAAAGAATATTGATGCGTTCAATGGAGCCCAAGGGCGCATTCTTTATGTGCTGTGGCAGGAGGATGGAATCTCAATCAGGTCACTCTCGATCAAATGCGGATTAGCGATAACATCTCTTACAACAATGCTGGAAAGAATGGAAAATCAAGGGCTGATAAGCCGCGTTCAATCTGAAACGGACAAAAGGAAAACACTCCTATTTCTGACTGAGAAAGCACATACCTTAAAGGACGAGTACGATTCTGTATCTGATGAGATGGGCAGCATTTACTACCAAGGTTTTTCAGAGGAAGAGATTACCCGGTTTGAGGAATGCCTCGACCGTATAAGAAAGAATCTTGAGGAGTGGCAGAAGTCATGAGTATTTGTATCAAAGATCAGAT
>ERZ773269.197-NODE-197-length-70226-cov-10.073848_pt1 | contig 70226 bp, 77 predicted proteins | sample MGYA00511958_ERZ773269 | MGnify/ENA primary metagenome ERZ773269 (study PRJEB29015, sample SAMEA2737761) | human gut metagenome | biome: human gut; feature: human-associated habitat; material: faeces | place: China | collected 2012 ... | reverse complement strand
TAAAAAGTGCCTCACAATCGTTAGAACTTTTGTCTAACAATTATGAGGCACTTCAATTTGTCGGGTGGTATTTTCAATTATCCAAATCGTTTCTCATATTTTTAATGGAGATCAGGTACATCATATTTACTCATTATCTTAAATAACGTCTCTTCTCTTATCTGTAGCATGTAAAAGTTCTATAATAAATAAGAGTTATTGCTTTAAACGTATAGATAGGAGCAACATTAATTATGGAAACAAGGATTCTCAATTATTTTCTAACCGTTGCTAAATTAGGAACAATTTCCGCAGCAGCTCGGGCTCTTCACATTGCTCAACCAACAATGAGTCGCCAAATCCAACAACTGGAAGAACAGTTAGGCACGCCGCTCTTTATTCGTGAACGCCGGCGAATGGTCCTGACAAAAGCTGGATTAGCTTATCAATTACGAGTTGAACAAATTTTAGCTGAACTAGATCATGCTAACCAATTAGTTGCAACGATCAATAATAATGAGCTTACAGGTAAAGTTAGGATTGGTTGTGTTGAATCTTCAATCACTAAATTTCTTATGCCACTTTTAAATAAATTCCATCATCAACATCCCCAGGTAACCTATGAATTATTTGCTGCTGATGGCGACTTAATCAAAAATTACCTTGATCGCGGTAATCTTGAAATCGGTATTGTCTCAACACCGATTAATGCCGCCAAATATCATTATGTTCGCCTACCAATTGATGATCGATGGGGAATCGCTGTTACTCAAGATAGTCCCTTTCGGAATCAAAAGGTAATTAAGATCAATGAAATCAAAGATCATCCCCTAATTATTCCTAGCCGTTCCCTCGTTTATGATGAAATTAGTAATTGGCTTAAGGAAGCTGAACAAGGACTCAAAATTGTTGCTACCTACAATTTGTTGGCTAATGGTGCTTATTTAGCATCTTCAGAAATAGGTAATTTAGTTTGTATTGAAGGTGCACCGTTACCGCCAGCCGCTAACCTTACTTTTATTCCTCTTTTTCCGAAACGAAAACTCGAACACTATTTAATTTGGCGTAAGGGAATTTCGATAAGCGAACCAGCTCAGCAACTAATTAACCTCCTCCGCTCACGCTAGCAATAAATTTAAGATGATCTATTCCAATTAGGTATCAATCAATATTCAAAGATAGTCTTTTACGGTCCCAATAAACTTGCTTATCATTGATAGTAGAAAAGGACGTGGTTTCTATGAAGACTATCAAATTAAATAATGGTATTGAAATGCCCCAACTAGGTTTTGGCGTTTTTCAAGTTGATGATTTAATAACATGTCAACGGGCCGTTAGCACTGCTATTGATGCTGGTTACCGGCTGTTTGACACAGCCCAGGCCTACCAAAACGAATCTGCCGTTGGCCAAGCAATCAAGACTAGCGGTATCAGTCGAGATAAGTTCTTTATTACCTCAAAATTATGGATTACCAATACTCTAGGTACCGATCCTGAAAAAGCAATTGATCATTCTTTACATGAACTTAATACCGACTACATTGATCTTTATCTGATCCATATGCCATTTGGTGATAGTTTTAATGCTTGGCGGGCAATGGAAACGGCTGTTAAAGCAGGAAAAATTCGGGCAATCGGTGTTTCCAACTTTTCCCCTGACCAGGTTACCAACTTAATACTCTTTAATGAGCTTAAACCCGCAGTTAATCAAATTGAAGTTAATCCATGGAACCAACAACCAGCACTTGTTGATTTTAATTATAAAAATAATATTCAAACTGAAGCCTGGGCACCATTTGCGGAAGGTAAGCAAAACATCTTTACTAACCCTGCTTTGACCACAATCGCTGATAATCATCGTAAAACAGTTGGGCAGGTGATCCTCCGGTGGTTAATTCAGCGAGGAATTGTTGCTATTCCGAAGAGCGTTCACACCCAAAGAATTGCTGAAAACTTTGCGATCTTTGACTTTCATCTTAGTAACGAAGAAATGACCATGATTCAGCAACTTAATCAAAATCACAGTGAGTTCTTTGATCCTCACGATCCTGAAGCAATAAAAACGATTGTTAGCGGTGGTCGGCCAGGAGCAAATAAAAATTAATCATAAAGTAAGGTGAAAGCGTCATCTAATTTACGCCTTCACCTTTTTGTGACCTAAAATTAATAATTAATCATTTGCTAACGCTGTTTTCTTCCTTTCTTTTAATGCATAACTAGCAAGTCCTAAAATTAATCCCACAATTCCAAAACTCAGCCAGCCAAAACCTAAACTGAAAAATGGGAAAAATCGTTGGGTAAATCCAAGTAGTGTTTGCAATAATTGACTTTCATGCAAATTAGCAGGTAACGCATTTAACATATCAAAGAATGCTGGAATCAGAGTTAATCCAGTTGTAATTCGGTAAACTAACGGATCCTTTTTAAATAGTGGCGAAAGCAAGCCTAAAATAATTAAAGTAATTGCTAACGGATAAAGGAACATTAGAATTGGAGTTGACCATGCAATGATTTGATTAAGACCTAGATTAGCGAATAAGAATGACAGCCCGCAGTTAAATCGTAAAAATGTTCGATAAGAAATTTTGGGGAATCGACGATGGAAGTCTTGCGAGAAGGCAATAACGAGCCCCATTGCAGAAGTCATGCAGGTAACAGTAGCTAATGTTGCTAAGATCGCATCTCCAGCTGTTCCTAAGTAATAATGAGAAATTTGGGCAAGTGTGATCCCACCATTTAATGCAGGTTTAAATTGGTGTAAACTAGTTGCTCCTAACCAAATTAAAGCTAAGTAGATAATTGCAACTCCACTGATTCCCAAGAAGCCGCTTTTAGCCGTTGCAAGCGAAATTTGTCGCGATTTTTTAATTCCTAATTCTTTAATTGCAGTAATAATTGTAATTCCAAAGGCTAATACGGCTAAACCATCCATAGTATTATACCCTTGCAAAAAGCCATTAGAAAAAGCATGATTTGTATATGCCACGGTTATATTAGCAGTACTACCAGCGCCTAAGGGATTACTGAATGCTAGTAAGAAAATCAGAAATAGTAATCCTAGAAATAAGGGGTTTAAGATTTTCCCAATTAAAGTAGTAATTTTACCCTCATGATTGGAAAAAAGATAAACCAAACTAAAGAAAATCGCTGAGTAGATTAATAGTCCCCAAGAATTAGCTGCCTTAGATAAATAAGGAGCAATCCCAATTTCATAAGGAACGGTTGCCGTCCGGGGAGTTGCAAATAATGGTCCCAAAGTTGCATGAACGAGGATTAAAAAAATTAGTGCATAGGTCCGACCGTTCGGCAGTGCAAGGTCATAAATGCCGTTTGACTTGGTAATGCTAATTGCTAGCAAGGCCATCAAGGGAATCAATACTCCAGAAACAAGAAAGCCACTACTCGCTATTAACCAGTGACTACCAGCTAGCTGACCCAAGTGAACTGGGAAAATTAGATTTCCTGCTCCAAATAACATTCCAAAAATCAATGATGCAATAATTATCGACTGTCTAATACTCGCTTTAGTTATTTTCATTTTAAAACATCCCTCTCAGTAAAAATTAATTAAACTGGTATAAAAAAAGTCCTCATAAGCTAACTGCTTACAAGGACGCTATCACGCGTGTTACCACCCTATCTTCAGAGTAATATCACTACTACTCCCTTACCCCGTACATAGCAAAAAACTAGATACGTTGACGCTATAACGGGCGCACCCGGCTAAGGCTACGATTGCTCTCACCTGAGCCACTCCTAGGCTACTTTCACTATCCTTTACTATTCCCACTCGCACTAACTTGGGTTCGCTGACTAGGTGAAGCAGAGCTAATTTCCTATTCTTTGTGATTATTCATACCGTTTATTTGCTTAATACTATACGTTAAAGATTATAATTCGTCAAGAACTTCCTCATTATTTTTTAATTTCAGATCAATAACTCTCTCCTTTACTTACCTTTTCGCAATCCAACCAATTCAAAAGGACTTAAGTAACGCGTTCGCAATAGAATATTATATAATTCGTCTGCTGTGATGGCTTCTTCTTGTGCCAACCACGTTTTAACAATTATCCATAACCCCGCGATAATAATCTTCCGAGCATAGTCAACTGGGATAATCGGTGTAATTCGGTGATCATGGCTTAACCTATCCAGCCGCTCAGTAATAACATCATTAATGAGCTTTGATGTAGCAATTACCGTTTGTTGATCTCCCTTCGAACTAAACCATGCACGATAAAAGTTATGGTTAGCCGTAAAATTATTAGCAACCTGCTTTAGTAAATTATTTCCCTGCATTTTAGTTGAATATGGATCTTGCCAAACGAAAGTGCTATTAAGATACTCCTGAGCTAAGTTCTTAAAATCATTCAAAATAGTATTTCGATATTGTTCAATCAAGTCATGCTTATCAAGATAATGACGGTAAAAAGTTGTTCGGTTAATTTTTGCCTGACTAACAATATCACTTACCGTTATATTTACTAAGCCTTTTTCCCTTATTAATTGAACTACTGCATCTTTAATTTTTCCCTCTGTTTGAAGAAACTTTTGATGTTGCTGCATACTAATCCTCCTAAATTTTAAAGCAACACTTTTTAAAATTTTAATGCTAGTTAATCCTTCCATTACCTTTTAGAATAAATTGCAAATGATAACTGGGAGGTACTAAAGTTGGAAATATTAAGTAAATTTTTAAAAAGTAAAGGTGTTTTATTAGCATCCCTAGTAACAATTGTTTACGGCGTGCTAGTCTTCTTCATTTATTTTAGCGGTTATAAGCCCTTACCAACACACATTAAAGATTTGCCAATTACAATTGTAAGCACTAATAATCAAAATGATGAATTACAAAAACAAATTAAAACATCGTTAAAATCATTTAAACACGTTAACGAAACAAGCAACATTACTAGTGCTAAAAAAAACTTACGAAATCGTGAAACATTTATGATTGTTGAAATCCCCCACAATTTTACTGAAAAAGTAACTGCGAACAAACAAGCCAATCTGAATTTCTATATCAATGATGCTAACCAATCATTAGTCGTTAGCGGCCTTAAGAACATTGCTAATAATATTGGCACAGCAGTCAATACCGGTATCATGTTGCAAAAGAGTAAGACCATTATGTCAAAGGCAATGACACAACAGCTGATGCAAAATAACCAAGCTGATTTAGCTCAAGCCCAAGCGCAAATTGCTTCATTACCAGCGAGTCAGCAAAGAGCTGCCGCACAACAATTAGAACAGGAGCAAGCAAAGCAACAAGCTGTTGTTAATGATAAAGTTAATACTGCTTTCGATGGTGTTGATAATTCAGTAAAAACCAACATTAAAGAAGTTAATAAAATTAGTATCGGTATTAATAATTCTATGGCGCCATTCTTTATCAGTCTTGCTTCTTATCTTGCAGCACTGATTGGAACATTACTATTATATGGTACTTATGTTAAATTTACGGCTACCAACGGTCGATTTAAATCATTTGCTGCAATGGAGACGGCAATGTTAACCCTCTCTATTTTTGGTGGAATCATTGTCACAGTGACTGTTATTCCGCTCACTAGCGCTAAATGGGATAATTTCCTTGCAGTTTTCGTTGCTCATAGCTTAGAATTCTGGGGTGCATATAACCTTAATGCTGTATTTATTCTATTACTTGGTCAAATTGGTGCAGCTATCAATATTCTGCTAACAATGTTACAAGTAGTTGCTGGTGCCGGAATGGTTCCCGTTCAAATTATGACACCATTCTTTAAGGGAATCCATGCTCTTTCACCAATGTACTACAGCATTATGTCAGATTATGATTTGTTATATGGAAATGGCGCTTATTCCTTATGGCTCGGCGCATTATCTATCATTATCGGCTATCTAGTACTTAATAGTATCATTGTCTACTTCAAGAAAAAGCAACCAATGCTCGCCTTTAGTAAATTAGCGTAGATATACTGTTCAATATTTCATTGACGCTCGATAAAGTTACATCGGTTAAATCATTGTGATCACTAAAAATAAGGTTCCATTTACACTGTTTGTGTAGACGGAACCTTATTAATACTAATCACATTTTCGATTTTACTACCGCAGGGACACCAACGACAACTGAATTAGCAGGTACATCTTTAGTAACCACTGCTCCTGCACCAACAACCGCATTTTCACCTACAGTAACTCCAGGTAAGATTTTGGCATCGGCACCTATCCAGGCGTTTTTCTTTATCCTCACTGGTTGTAGTTCCATTTGATGACGATATTGCGGGACAATCGGATGATTAACACTTAAGATTTTCGCTCCGGGGCCAATTAAAACATCGTCTTCAATATAAATACCGCCAAGATCAGAAAAAGTAACACCAGTATTAATAAAAATATTCTTACCAAAATGCGTATTAAACCCGTTGTCTGTAAAGAATGGCAAACGAATTTCATTTGATGGATCAATTTTTTCACCCGTGATTTCACTTAATATTTGACGAATCTCGTTATCGGTATACACTCCAGTATTTAGTTTTTGAATTAATGGTTTAGTCTTAGCAATTAATTTTTTCTGTTCATCAGTTAATGTTACTCGTTCTACCATGTAATTCTTCCTTTACTGTTAGCAACCTCATCATTGAATTTACCAAACGGCCCCCTCTAATTTTACTTTTGTTCCACGGGGAATTTTATTTACTTGTCGCGTAAAATCACCTAATCGATGAACCATAAAGGTAACCTTTCTCGGTGAATCCTTGGGCACTGAAGCAACTGAAAACGGGTGCGCTTCTTTAACCATAGTGTGTTGCCAAAGCAGTCCGTATCTATACAAAACTCCCATCAGAATAGGCACCGATAAATTGGATATTTCCGTACCTACTCTGATGGGAGCATATTATTATTCACTTTTTCCGTTGATGCTAAATACTAATTACAATAATCGCTCATAATCATTCCATTCGCCAAACATCTTACCTTGCTCTGACTGATCGATTAATTTTGCTAGGCGTTTATCGAAGACAGCCCGATCTTTCTTTTTATCACGTTGGATACTATCAATTCGCACACGCTGATAAAGTTTAGGGAACGCTTGAAAATTTTGCCAAGCTTGGGGATGATCATTAAAAGCCACCTGAATATCCTTATCAATCCTAAATGAAGCTCCGGACATATCTGGAAGTTCTTTTCGTCCCGCATCAGTCATTAATCCTAATCGTTCGAGGCGCCGACAACGCTCCTTATTCAGTTCTGACCACTGACTCCGTTTTGCGGGGCCGTGAATCGTTGCATATCAACCCCATTAACCCGTTTATGAGTTGTATCAATCCAGCCAAAGCAAAGGACTTCTTCTACCGCATCCAAATACCAAAGCTTATTTTCCGGCTTATGCTTGCCTTTCTTAGCCACTGCCCAACATTCAGACTTTTTATTATGGTTTTCCTAATTACCGCTTAATGCTGGCAATTCTTTTATCTTATGTGCAGGAACACCACCAACGACTGTATTGTCAGGAACATCTTTCGTTATAACTGCACCAGCACCAATGATTACATTATTACCAATCGTTACACCACCAATAATTGTCACATTTCCACCAATACATACATCATTGCCAACTGTGATTGGGGCGGTCGTAGTAACTAAATAATGGCTTCCATCTTTTCGGGTGCCGAATCGCTTAGTGGCATCTAGAGAATGTTGCCCACAATAGAATTTAGTATCCGGGGCAATAATTACTCGGTCACCAAGACTAATCAAATTGGAGTCCTGAAAGAAGCAATTACCATTAATAAAAACATCGCTACCAACAGAAATATGGCTTCCATAAATTGCATCGAAATGGCCGTTAATCGTGACATTATCACCGACATGATTAAATAATTCGTAAATAAGCTGAATTCGTTGCTTAATATCAGTTGTTGTATTTAATTGATTAATCAAATTACGACCACTCTTCATCATCTTTTGTAATTCTGGATCACGATAATCGTATTCTTGATCAGCTAATTCTTTTTCATGTTCACTCATCATTTTGAATCTGTCCTCCTTTACCTTTTCTATATCTAAAATTCTATATTGTTATAAACTATATGTAAAAGTTCTATAATGAATGAAAGTAATTGCTTAAAATGTATAGAAATATTTCTTAACCAACGATAAGTCAACAAATTTAACAACTAAAATATATAGACGGGACTTTGTTTAGTAAACCCGTACAACATCAGTAATGAATATCTAAGAAAAGAGAGGATTACAATGACTGAACGGATTGATGTTTTTGCCCATGTTTTGCCACCTAAATTTTATCAATCAATGTTAAAAATTGATCCGCAAATTCCACAAAAATTTCCATTCATTAATATCAAATCATTATCAGATATAGGCGTTCGCCGTGCTAATTTTGATGGTGCTACTAAACAAGTAATTTCAGCTGTCAATATTAATCCAGAAGATTTTGTTGATGGTGAGCAGGCAGCTAACTTATGCCGGCAAGCTAATAACGAAATGGCTACAATGATAACAGAAAACGCTGATATGTTCCTTGCTGGGATTGCAATGCTACCAATGAATAACATCCCAGCGGCCATTAAAATTATTGATAATCTACCCGCTAATTTTGTTGGTGTTCAAGTATTTACACGAGCTAATGGCAGAAGCATTGCTGCCGCAGACTATGACCCTATTTTTAAGACAGCTGCTAATCACCACCTCCTTGTTCTTCTCCACCCGATTTTTGATTCACGCAAGCCAGACAATAATTTGGTCTTTAGTTGGGAATACGAATTATCACAGGCAGCTCTAGAATTAGTTGAAACTGGTTTGTTCGATCGCTACCCAAACATTAAGATCATTATTCACCATGCCGGAGCAATGATTCCTTTCTTTGCAGGCAGAATTGACCATATTCTTTCTGCTAAACAGGCAGCTGCTTTTAAGAAATTTTATGTTGATACTGCGCTATTAGGAAATGCCCCCGCTCTGCAATTAGCAATTGACTACTTTGGTGCAAATCACGTTATGTTTGGTACCGATGCCCCATTTGGCGAATCACCAGCTGGAGCAACCCGAACAATTATTGCTGCTTTGAAACAGTTAAATTTGCCAACAGATAGCCAAGCGTTAATTAATAAAGCAAATTATCAAAGGTTGGTGGCGAAGATTAAATGATATTTCGGATGTTTAATTTAAAAATTAATGCAAGCGACCATGCTGAATTTCTAAAAGTAGGGCGTCATAATTTAACAACTTCTATTAAAACAGAACCAGACACCCTAACAATGTATGCTACTCACGCTGATTCGGCTGGAACTGATAATTATATTTTTGAGGTTTATCAAGACGAAAACGCTTATGACATTCATTCACATTCTCCGCAGTTTAAGAATTTTGCTGAAATGGCTAAAAAAGTCGTCAAGGAAAGAACAATTGTCCAGCTAACTCCTGAATTATTGGTAGAACAAATAAACGGCTTTACAATTATGGACAGTCAAGCGATCGTTCAACTTAATCAGGTCAATCTGACTAAGAACCAGCTAGCATCACTACTGCCTAAACTACGACAAGCGGTAAAGAATGATCCGCAGTTTTACGCCTGCTTAGTCGGTAGTGACGTGGATAATCCAGAAAAAATAACAATCCTAACTACCTATCAGAACCACGCAGCTGCCGAGCATCATCACTCCCTGTTTTCTGGCACGTCGCTCTTTCTTCACCCTGATACGATCGTTAGTCACGGCGGTCTTGATTATAAAAATCACCGCTCCCATTAATGCACAACTAGTCTTTAGAAAATATAAACAGGCCGCCAGAGTTCGGATTTACCGAGTACTGGTGGTCTTTGCGTTAAAAGACTTATCTGATATTACTAGAGCTTTCTAGTGTTGGCACATGTTAACATTAGATTGGCATCATCTGATAATTATTTGGCACCGTTTGATGTTAAAATGGCATTCACCTTCTCATATAATAATGACAACATCAAACGAAAGATAATTTTTGAGGAGGAAGTTATTATGTCAAACAAAACTGCTTTAATTACTGGTGCAACTGGTGGTCTTGGTAAAGAATTTGTCCGCATTCATGCAGAAAAAGGCGGCAACCTCGTCCTCGTTGGCCGAAATCCACAAAAGCTTGAACAGCTTCAACACGATGTCCAAAACAAATACCACGTTAAGGTAACAACAATTGCTGTTGATTTTACTGAATTTGATGCCGCGGAACAAATCTTTAGTGAATTGCAAAAAGCTAACATCCGAGTTGATTACCTAATTAACAACGCCGGACTTGGTGGACAAGGAACGTTCCTTGAGCGAACAATGGAGCAAGATATCAACATGGCAAAAGTTAATATGATTGTTCCAACTAAATTAATGAAACTAATTCTGCCGCAAATGATAAAGCGTGGCAGTGGACGAGTACTTAACGTTTCATCTCTGGCAGCCTTAGTCCCTGGACCACTCCAAGCGGAATATTACGCAACAAAGGCCTATTTAACCTCTCTCAGCGATGCACTCTGGTACGAGTTAAGAGATACTGGAGTAACGTTAACCACTCTAATGCCCGGCGCCATGGAAACCGGCTTCGCTAAGGCGGGTGACTTAACTAATACCAAGATGTTCGCCAATGCCGTCAGTCCGAAAAAAGTTGCCGAGGAAGGCTATCAAGCAATGCGCAATGGTAAAATGAACGTATATACTGGTCTTCGCGGTTGGCAACAACCATTCGCTAGTATGATGCCAATAATGCCGAAAAAGACAATGATGCGCTTCATTGCTGATCAGCAATCAAATAACAAGAAAAATAGGTGATTAAGTGGAAAAATTTATTATCGATGGTCGGTATGGACAAGTTTTAATGGCAAACGGAATTAATCCTTCTGCAGTCTTAAAAGGAGCAGGACTGCCAATTGATATATTTGCTCATCAAAGGCTTAAATTAACGGAAGCTGACTATTTCAAAATGATTGATTCCATCGATTCATTAGCCGAAAATCCCCTGCTTCCTGCTAAATTAGTTGCAACAGATAATATTGAAACTTTCTCGCCACCAATTTTTGCCGCTTATTGTAGTAAAAACGGTGAACAGTTCTTACAACGACTTGCTCATTATAAGGCATTAATTTGTCCTGTTACGTACCAAATAAAGCAAGAAGGGAAAGTAACAACGATTACCCTTGTTACCTCAGACATTCATGAACCATTACCACCATTTTTTGTCAAAGGCGAGTTTGCGTTTATGGTCCAACTTCTCGCAAAAGCTACAAAGAAAGTAATTAAACCGCTCAAAATCTCAACAACATTTAGTGAAAAGGATACTAGTATTCAGAATTACTTCGGCTTGAATTTTACTCTCGATACTAGCAACACCATTACTTTTAGCAATAGTGATCTACAAATACCGTTTGTCAGCGAAAATACTTCGATCCTTGAATACCTTGAGCCAGAATTAAAAAAGCGGCTTGCTGATTTGGATATCGATGATTCATATGGTAAACGAGTTCGCAATGTCCTCGTTGAAATATTACCACGTGGTGAATTTTCAATTGAAGATGTTACTCGGGCATTCATTAGGAATTAGCAAACGAACCCTACAAAGAAAATTAAAAGGAGAAAATACTAGTTTCCAACAGCAATTAAATGCTACACGTGAAATGTTAGCCAAAAATTACCTGCTAACCACTTCAATGACAACCGATGACATTGCTTTCTTATTATCGTATCAAGAAACTAATTCATTTTTGCGGGCATTTAATACTTGGACCGGCACGAGTGTTCAAAAGTATCGCGAACAGCACAATTAGGCGTCTGATAAAAATTTAAACAAGATTATAAACGGGATAGAGAATTCGCTTTTACCAAATTCTCCATCCCGTTCTTCAGTCTTTAACTATTTTCTTATTCGGCTTATCTTTAACAACCACAGAAATTCACTAATGCCAGAAAGAGTAAAACCAATAACTAAGCCAAAGTTACTTTGCATCCCATAAAATGAAATTCCCGCACCGATTAGGAAGATCATCAACATCACACAATAATCATTTAAATGTAGTTTCTTTGTTTGATGGTTATAAACGCCATTTGCCACAAGACATATATAATATTCCGAAATACTGATAGACAGCCCAATCCATATCACCATTACATCATAATGATTAAGTTGGATTGCTCTAATAGTTAATATTATTCATACTAATACTAAATTTCAAATCGATACTTAAATTTATTAAATTAAAACTAATGAGTAATAATTACGTATCTTAAGTGTATTTGACATAGATCATTATACTTTGTTAGTTTGAATATTAAGGAGGAAAATAATTATGACAGAAATCCAACTTATTAAATCACCATTTGAGATTGGCAATCATCCTTTTAATGATGCTGAAATCGTGAAACAAGTTGCAAATTTTTATCAATCAGTACCCTTTTATCAGCCAACACCATTAATTAATTTGAATCAGTATGCTAAAAAGAATAATATAGGTGGTCTTTATGTAAAAGATGAATCTCAACGATTTAGTAAAGCCCTAAAAGCCTTTAAAGCTACTGGTGGTTTATATGCAATGGCATATTGTATTGCTAAACAAGCCGGATTATCAACAAAGAATTTGAAATATTCTCAATTAATGACACCGTTGGTAAGAAAAGTCGCTGACCAAATCACTTTTTATACTGCTACTGATGGTAACCATGGCCGAGGTGTAGCTTGGGCTGCCGAAAAATTAGGCACTCACGCAATAGTTAAGATGCCTGCAGGTTCAACTAAGATACGTGCAGAACATATTGCTGCGTTTAATAATGTGAATGTAGAAATAACAGATAAAAACTACGACGATACTGTTCAGCTTGCTAAACAGCTTGCTGACAAAGATCCAAACGGGATTTTAATTCAAGATATGGCTTGGGAAGGCTATACAGAAATTCCACAAGCGATTTCTGCAGGATATTCTATTATCGTCACCGAAATTCTTAGACAAATAGACACCGACAATTATCCTACACATATCTTCTTACAAGCAGGAGTCGGTCAATTATCATCTGGAATTATCGATGCCTTATATAGTTTATTGCCAAAAGATAAACGCCCAGTAATTACAATTGTTGAACCAGCAACTGTTGCCTGTTACTATCTATCCGCACAGGTAGCGGATAATAACTTGCACACCGTTCCTGGATCACCTCGCACGATTATGGCTGGGCTAAATTGTCAGACACCAAGTTTAATTTCATTTCCAGTAATTCGTGATACTGCCAGCTTTTATGGAACACTGACAGATAACGTTGCACGAATTGGAATGCGCACCCTATCAACCCCCGTTGGAACTGATTCAAAAATTATTTCCGGTGAATCTGGAGTTGCAGCCTTTGCCTACGTTAATGCCGTTCTCCAGGATCAACACCTCCGTAAAAAAATAGGATTAGACGCCAAAGCGCGAGTACTAGTCATTAATACCGAAGGCGATACAGACGAGCAGGTATATCAAGAAATAATTAAAAACAATTAGCTAAAAAGTAGTTATTTCAATTTCATATTTATGTCTTGAAATAAGTAGATCTTTTTTACCGAAAACGGGATAGAGAATTTGACTTTACCAAATTCTCTATCCCGTTCTTCAATCTTTAACTATTTTCTTACTCGGCTTATCTTTAATAACCATAGGAATTCACTAATCCCACAAAGAGCAAAGCCTATCACTAAGCCAAAGTTACTTTGCATCCCATAAAACGAAATCCCTGCACCGATTAGGAAGATCAGCAACATCAGGCAGTAATCTTTTAACTGTAATTTAACATCTCGATGGTTATAAATGCCATTTGCCAGAAGACATATATAGTAGCCTAAAATACTGATAGTCAATAATAGCCATAAATTCAGCCGTGATACTCCCAATTCTGCAAGATAATCGAGTCCTGCCGTCATTGAGAGAAGGGCAATCACCATGAATACGTGAGAGTACATGAGGACGAACCCACGTGAACGCTGGTGGTGATTAATAAGTAATTCGTCCTGAATAATATATGCACCAAACATTGTCACCAGTAGTACAAAAATTAATGCAGGAAATAGCTGAATTATCGAACCATTGAAATAGCGCGTAATATTAACTAACGATTCACCAAAAGTAATGATAATAATTAAGCCGAGCCGTTCTACTAAGTGCGGAAAGTTCATGTTCTTTGGAACAAATTGTTGATATACAGCTAATGGCATTAAAAAGCCAATCAAGCCACCTAATACACACAGGAAAATGCCATAGTGATAACCGATTAGTAAGCCGCTTAACACAGCAATCAATTCTAATATTAAGGTTACTGCAAAGGCTCGGACGTCATGATCACGCATCGGGTGTTTTCCTGAACCACAGAGATATTGCCAAATTAAACCAGCAACTATTAGTACCACTGCCGAATTAAAAGTTCTAAATGTGACCGACCATTCAGTGTTGATATTATTAGCAAGATAAGTCATTGCATACATACTGATTAGCAAACCAATTGTATCAATAATGCGACTTTTGCCGAAGCGATTAATATATAATGCCTGATAAAGCCAAATCTGCATTACCATAATCACAACAAAAACAAATTCAATGTAATTAAATAGCGGAATCCCACCGGCAACGGGATGATGAATCATTGCGGTGATTTTAGAAATTGCATAGACAAAAATCAGGTCATAAAATAGTTCCAACATTGAAACTCGTTTAGCGATGATTTTTTGCAAAACGCTCCCCTCCCTTTATACTTGGTAAGTTTCTATTTATCCATTATAAAAGATTTTAGTTAACGATTTAAGCGATCAAGATCTAATCATGAAATTTAAATATTTTCCGGTTAGACTATCATAATTTTCTTTTAAAAAGTCTTTAAATTGCCACGACTTATGATAAAATGCTAACGTTAATAAATACTAACCAGTTATATCGTTCGTAAATATCGAACATTATAAGGGAGAATTAGAATGAATAACGACATTGAAAAAGTTTTGTTTTCTCAAGCACAAATTAATCACCGAATCGACGAATTAGCAACTACCATCTCTGCTAAATACCACGATGAATTTCCAGTAGTTGTACCAGTGATGACTGGAGCAATGATGTTTGCGGCTGAATTAATGAAGAGACTTGATTTTAAGCTGAATATCGATTATGTCGATGTTTCCAGCTATGAAGATAGTTCTAAATCGTCAGGTAAAGTACGTTTGTTACGTGACCTTTCCCATGACGTTAGTGGTAGACCAGTTTTAATGGTTGAAGACATTATCGATACCGGACATACTTTAGAGTTTTTGAACAAACTGTTCGCTAGTCGTGGCGCAAAGAGTGTTGAAATTTGTTCACTTCTGGATAAACCTGAACGTCGTGAAACACCTGTAAAAATTGATTACCTTGGTTTTACAGTTCCTAATGAATTTATCGTTGGCTATGGTCTTGATTATAATGGCCTTTACCGTAATCTTCCCTATGTCGGTGTGTTAAAACGATCAGTTTATGAAAAATAATAAAAGAGAATAACCCGTAACTATTAGCTCAGGGAGATCCCTTTGAAGTAAATTACTGGTTATTCTCTTTTATTATTTTCTGAATAGTTATCACTATCATAGCCTCTTTGAAAACTATAATTTACTGATCGTCGACGACCACACCATTACGATCTGGATGTAAAACTTCAATGCGATCAGATAATCCTTTCTTGCGGAGTGCTTCAATAAATGCTACCGTTTTGTCTGGGGTAATCATTGTCATAACTGTGGGACCGGCTCCACTTAAGTATGTCGTTGCACCATAGACATGACCTACTTGCCGAATTGGCATTAACTCCGGTACCAGTTGGGCCCGATACTGTTCATGGAAGTTATCAGCCTCCATAAGTTCACTTACCAATGAGTAATCTTGTTTAAATAAAGCTGCTACTAATGTATTAGCAACTGCACTGGCATGGATGGCAGAATGGTAGTCTAACTGACGTGGTAAAACCGCCCGAGCTTTTTTGGTTGCTAAGCTATACGCTGGGATATAAGCCACAAAATCATATGGTGGTAAAGGAGCTTCCACAGCATCAAAATGCTGGTCAATGTTAGTCCCTACTACTAAACCACCAAGGATTGCTGGAGCAACATTATCAGAATGGCCCTCAATTTGACTGGCAATTTCTACCATGGCCGCCTTAGTTAATTTTAGATTCGCTAGCTGGTTAGCTAATTCAATACCAGCCACAATTGCGCTGGAACTGCTTCCTAAACCATGAGTAACTGGAATATCACTACTTACTTCAAGATGTTGGTGAGAAAGTTGGGGCGCTACTTGAAGCGCTGTTTGTACGATCATATTATGTTTATCATGCGGTAAATCTCCTAATTGGTGATCGATTTGCCATTCTTTAGCAGCGCCTTTTACCGTTACAGTTAAATACAGCGAAACCGCAAGCCCAATTGAATCAAAGCCCGGACCAAGATTAGCACTGGAGGCAGGAACCTTAATTTTCATTTAATCATCCCCTATTATTTCAAAACCTTATAAGCAGCATCAAGATTAATGGTTGGCTCGCTAGCAATCTGCGCTTTAAATTCATGTAACTGTGACTCGCTCATTGCATGCGTAATAATTACTATTCGAGCTATTCCATTTGCTTCTGTTTGGGTGATTTGACTAAAACTAGCATTAATTTCTGTCATAATTTGCGTTAACTTCAGCATTTGACCAGTTATATCCGGCATCGTAATGGATAAAAAGTATGGATAAGCAACTTGATCAGTAGTAGCTGGAATATAACGCTGCTGATAATTATTAAAGAAGTTACCGTTAGTTTTCAAAACAAGATTTTTAGTAACTGAAGTAATATCACTTAAAACACTATTGGCAGTTGGCAATCCACCTGCACCTCGACCATAAAATAGAGTATCTCCTACCGCTTGTCCAGTGACCATTACTGCATTGTATTCATTATTAATGGTAGCTAGTGGATGATCTACTGGAACCAAAACCGGAGCCACTTCGACAAAGACACCATCATTAATTACTCGCGAAATTCCTACTAGCTTAATTACATAACCAAATTTCCCCGCTTGTTGAACATCGAATGCACTCAATCGATCAATCCCGGTTACGTTAAAATCATTAATCGTTAATTGAATACCAAAGGCAAATTGACTAAGGATCACCATTTTAAACGCAGCATCTTTTCCAGTAACGTCATTTGTTGGATCTGCTTCAGCAAAGCCTAATTTTTGTGCTTCGCCTAATGCTTTTTCATATGACCACCCTTGCTGACTCATCTGTGTCAAAATGTAGTTAGTGGTTCCGTTAACAATTCCCTTAACTTCCGTTATTTTGTCAGCAGAAAAACTATTATTAATTGTCCGTAAAATTGGAATTCCCCCAGCGACACTTGCTTCATACATTAAATCACAATGATTATCATGAGCTAATTTACTTAATTCTGGTCCGTAAGTTGCAATTAGGTCCTTATTGGCAGTTACAACATTTTTTCGGGAGTGGAGGGCCATTTCAATATATTCCTTTGCGGGATGAATGCCGCCAATCAACTCCACAACAATTTGAATTTCTTGATCATCAATAATTTCTTGAATATCAGTCGTTAAACCAATTTCTCCCTGGACCTTCTGATGACGCTCGGGATGTTTTACTAATACTTTTTTAACATTAAGTTGCCGACCGGTGACATTAGCCACCTTGTCTTCATTATTCTGAATCATTTGCAGTACACCAGATCCAACTGTTCCAAGACCCAACATTCCTACCTGAACGGTTTCCATAATGCCACCTCATTTTCTCATCATTTTTTCATTTTTTGATTGTAACATACCACCAAGACAGGTACAATATCAAACAAAGAGTTACGATTTTAGTTGTAATAGGAGGCACTCATATGCAATACCGTAGTACGCGTGGTTCAATTGATGATACTTTAAACGCACCCCAGGCCATTATTAAAGGACTTGCTGACGATGGTGGCCTGCTAGTTCCCGTCAAATTTCCTTCTTCATCTTTACCAATCGAAAAATTGCCGAAGATGACTTATCAACAAATTGTACAACTGATTCTAAACCTGTTTTTTGACGATTTTACCTCTGAACAGCTACAAAAGGGTATCGAGCAGGCTTATGGTGAACAATGGGACAATCAGCAAATTACCCCTATTTCTAACCATCATTCAAATAATTACTATCTAGAACTTTTTCATGGACCAACCTTAGCTTTTAAGGATATTGCCTTACAAATCCTTCCCCATTTAATGACCTCGGCAGTTACCATTGAACAAATCAGTAATAAAATTATTATTTTAACTGCTACTTCTGGTGATACGGGGACAGCAGCTATGCGGGGATTTAGTAATCAGTCTGGTACACAAGTAATTGTCTTTTATCCTCATGGGGGAGTTAGTCCCGTTCAATTGAAACAAATGCTAGGTCAACGAGGGAATAACCTTACTGCTATTGCGATCGAAGGTAATTTTGACGATGCCCAAACTGAAGTCAAACGAATTTTTAACGACACCACATTTAATCAGCAACTACAACAAAACGGCTATCAATTCTCCTCAGCTAATTCAATGAATATCGGGCGCTTAATTCCACAGATTGCCTATTACTTTAGTGCCTATGGTCAACTAGTAGATAAGGGTAAAATTAATGTCGGCGATGCCCTGAACTTTGCTGTTCCTACTGGTAATTTTGGCGATATTCTAGCTGGCTATTACGCTAAAAAGTTAGGATTACCAATTAATAAATTGATTTGTGCCTCTGATGAAAATAATGTCCTGACCGACTTTTTCAAAACCGGAAAATACAACCGTCAGCGTCAGTTTTACTTAACCAATTCACCCGCAATGGATATCTTAGTATCCAGCAATTTAGAACGACTATTATTTGATTTAGCTGGTAATAATGCTGAATTGATTAGTGAGTATATGGATCAATTAGCACAAGAAGGTCATTATCAAGTCAACTCGGTTATTAAGGCGCAGTTAGATCGTCAGTTTGCTGCCGGATTTGCAACTCAGGATCAAGTCGTCCAAGAGATCCACCAGGTTTATAAAGCGGATGGTTACCTAATCGATCCGCATACGGCTGTTGCTTCATTTGTTACTAAGCAATACCAAGCCAGCCATAGTGATAAAACACCAACGGTCATTGTATCAACGGCTAGTCCATATAAATTCCCTGAAACAGTTTACAAGGCTATTACGGAACAAGCTGTTTCAACACCAGGACTAACAGCCATTCATGATTTGCAGAAAGTTGTCCAACAACCGTTAAGTAACAATGTTCAAGCCTTATTTGAACAATCAATTCGAACTGAACAGGTAATTCAACCAGCTAAAATGGAAAAAACGATTAGTAAGTTACTTGCTTCAACGTATTAATAATTTTGATCGTTTTAAATTAACCGAAGCACCCTAGAAATATTCGCAATTCTAGGATGCTTCGGTTTTTGCTAATTATTACTATAGGTTCTTCTTAAAGAAACTATCAATTTTATCAAACGGAATGTAATCATGGTCACCACCATCATATAAATCAGTATGGGTTGCGCCGGGCACAATTACTAATTCCTTGTTGTCACCCTTCAACTTCTTAAAGGTATCTTCACCCATGTAACGTGAGTGAGCCTTTTCACCATGAACAATCAAAACTGCATTCTCCAGGTCTTCGGGGTGAACCAAGATCTTAGTATTCATCCAAGCTGGCTGACTCTGCAAGACCCAGCCTTCATTGGAGTTAACGGAACGCTTGTGATAGCCACGCTTAGTCTTGTAGTACGCACTATATTGCTTAACAAAGTCCGGTTGATCATCAGGAGCTGGGTAATCATAGCAACCACCGGCTTTAGCTACATCCTTTTTACCATATTCTTTAGTACGTTGCTCAGCAATTTGCTTTTTGCTTGCATAACGTTCTTCCGTGGTTCCCTGATCGAAGTAGCCCCATGAGCCGACACGTGGCATATCATACATCGTTACCGCAGCAGTCGCCTTAATTTGGGGATCAATCGCTGCAGCATTGAGAGAAATTCCTCCCCAACCACAAATACCGATAATGCCGATTTCCTCTGGATCAACATTATCTAGGTTACTTAAATAGTCCACTGCAGCTTGGTAATCTTCAGTATTAATATCCAATGAAAAAACATCGCGGACATCGCCACCACTTTCGCCAGTAAAGGATGGATCAAAGGCAATTGTCAAGTAGCCCCGTTCCGCCATCGTTTGAGCATACAAGCCACTAGACTGTTCCTTCACTGCCCCGAAAGGTCCAGCCACTGCCAATGCCGGTAACTTGCCTTCGTAGTTCTTCGGTGTGTATTGGTCTGCTGCTAAAGTAATACCAAAGTGGTTAGTAAAAGTTACTTTTTTGTGATCAACTTTATCGCTTTTAGGAAATACCTTATCCCATTCTTGAGTTAAATGTAATTCTTGCATTGTTATCTCTCCTCGTATACGTATGAAATATTTTCTCTTGCTGGAATATCGTGAGTAATAATTGACCCAGCACCAATTACCGCATCAGTTCCAATATGAACATTCGGCAAAATAATTACGCTTCCACCAATTTTTATATAATCAACTGTCTTTATTATATTTTCCCTTTGCTATGATGTGAAATACTTATATAATATGATTAAAAATAGCTTTTAGTTATGGGAGAGGATCATATGGAACTTCGGGTTTTACGTTACTTTCTCGCTGTTGCCCAACAACGAAATATCACCAAAGCTGCTCGAGAACTACTAGTATCTCAACCGACATTATCAAAGCAACTAGCAGATTTAGAAAGTGAACTTGGTGCCAAATTATTTATCCGTGGGCATCGGCAAATTACTTTAACAGACGAAGGCGAGTATCTCCAAGCCCGGGCAAAAGAAATTATTCAACTTTCGGACCAAACAGCCACTAATATTCAAAAAGAACAAGTTGTTACTGGGACACTCTCAATTGGTGCTGGCGAAAGTATTGGAATGCAGCGAATCATGGAAGTACTAAGCGGGATTATTCAGGACTATCCTGATGTTAAAATTCGACTAGTCAGCGGAAATGCTGATGAAATGGAAACTGCATTAAAACACGGTACCATTGATTTTGCGGTCTTAATGGCTCACCGTAGTCTTGACAGCTACCATCATCTTCAATTACCGGAAACTGATCGGTGGGGATTAGCCATGCAAAAAGACGATCCCCTTGCTCAAAAAAATGTTATTGGGCCCGCTGATCTTATTGGTCTTCCGCTTCTGGTATCCGAGCAAGCTCTTGATGAACACCGCTTCCAAGATTGGTGGGGTAACGTAGGAAAAGAAATTAACATTATCGGTACTTACACGTTAGTTTTTAATGCGGAGTTAATGGTTAAACAAGGGAGTGCCTACATTCTTACTTTCGATAACCTCCTCAACACTTCAAACAACAGCGAACTCACCTTCCGGCCGCTTTCACCATCTATTTCTGAATCAACAAATATTATTTGGAAAAAGAATGTCACCCAATCTAAAGTAGCTAAGTTATTTACCCAGCGATTATTGGCATCATTAGACTAGAATAGCTTATTAAAATAGGGCCCGTGGCATTACTGCTACGAGCCCTTATTTATTATTCGATATAGAGAGAATAATTAAAATTTGACTTTCATTTCTGATGTGCCAAAAATAGCACCAACGATAATTATATTTTTCTTTGAATTAATTCGATAAAAGATTCCATAACTACTGCCAATCAAAAGTCGATATGTCTGTTCAGTAAAGCCATACAAATTAGTAACATCTTGACCAAGTCTTGGAAAATCTTTCAATAATCTAATCCTTTTATCAATATGAAACGTAAATTGATCGATCTTTTCTGGAGATAATTTTAGCTGGGTTTGCCAATATGAAATAATTTGATCTAATGAAGTGGCAAAGTGACTGGTATATTTAATCTTCATCTTGTCCCCAACCATATTTTCCAAAGCGCTGCTTCATATCTTCTTCAGTAAGTAGCTTATCAGACTCAAATGATTGTTCAATCATTTTTCGATCATGTTCTATATCAGCCGAACTTGCAATAGGACGATACTGAATTGTCCCATCGTCTAATAGTTGTGGTTCAAATAATGCATTTTCACAGACCTTAAACTGAGCGGGGACAGTTAAAGTCAGTGAAGTACCCTGCCTTCGTGCCTTAACAGTTTTATATCTCATCATACCCACCTCACATATAATTATAACATAATTATATGTGAGACTTTACTTTACATCCTTAGGCAACAAACCATCCGGATTTTTATCAAGAGCACCGACGATTTCGTGAGCGGTGTATGGTTCTTCCAAATATGCCACTTTCAACGGCCTTGGCAGCATCATCTAAATATTGCTCTTTAGTGGCGCCAATAATTGGTGCAGTAACGCCCTTCGCCCACTGCCAAGCAAGGGCAATCTGTGACATCTTAACATTATGCTTTTCCGCTAATTCTGCCACCCGTTTAATAATCGGCAAGTCTTGTTGTTCGGCATGATCATACTTAGAACGAGCTGAAGTATCAACTTGACTACGCTTCGATGAACTATCCCAGGTTGACCGTGCAAGGTGACCACCAGCCAGTGGACTATATGGCATTAACATTACCCCATCTTGTTTACAAATCGGAATTAGCTCACGTTCATCTTCGCGGTAAAGCAAGTTATAGTGGTTCTCCATTGCCACAAATTGGTGCCAGCCGTTTTTCTCCGCAATGTGCTGCATGTTCTGGAACTGGTAGCCATACATTGCAGACGCCCCAATCGCACGAACTTTTCCTTCTTCAATAAGGTTATTAAGTGCTGCCATTGTTTCTTCAATTGGGCGATCATAATCAAATCGGTGAATGATATATAGGTCAAGGTAGTCAGTGCCTAAGCGCTTCAAAGTTCCATCAATTTCACGATTGATTGCTTCTTTTGACAAGCGACCATCATTAAAATAAACCTTACTGGCAATTGCCACTTGATCTCGCGGAATTTGGTGCTTCTTTAGTGATTTCCCAATAAATTCTTCACTAGTTCCCGCACCGTAGACATTCGCTGTATCGAAAAAGTTAATCCCTAAATCGAGGGCATGTTGGACCATCTTATCAGTTTGATTCTCGTCTAAAATCCACCGATAAGTTTTAACCGCGGGAATCCCAAAACTCATCCCCCCGACCGCTAACTTGGAAATCTTGATGTCTGTTCCTGGAATATAACTGTACTTCATCTCAGGCACTCCCCTCACTTTATTAATTATCAGTATAGGAGCTGCCAATAATGATGTTAAATACTTATAGTTAATAGTTAAGCATTCAATTAGTGTATATTAAAAAGTATCAATCCAGCTTCTTTTACTAATTATTCGATTGTCTTGGATTATTGCGATTCAAGACATAACGGCGGATTAAGTCAAGGACTTCCCGATTCTGCGGTAGTGCCGAATGTTGGGCTAATTTCCCGGTAACTGTGACCTGAGTATAATGTTTTACGATTCCTTGATAAATATACTTTCCCGCAAGAACACTACTGAGCGGCACCAGTCCATCTTCAACATAGTTTTCCGAACCCGCCACCGAATACATTGTGAGATTACTTGGCAAGTTTTTCCGGTATTTGATAAAATCAGTCAACATCTGTGTTCGTCGGTTAGAAGGTTCTGCAAAGTTATACGGGGTTCCGATGGTCATCAACCGTTTAATCTTAATTTGACGTTCATTAAAATAATGTTCCAAAAAGTAAGTATAGATTAAGCCACCGTTTGAATGACCGATCCCCTTGAAGTTGTTGAAATTATACTGTTCTTTCAGCTGGTTAAAGGCCACGTTAAACATTTTTGCCTGTTTCTTGATATTACTATAGCCATCATGGTTGTTTTCAAAGCCGACAACAATAAATGGTTCGTTATCATTCTGCCGGATTTGTCCAGAATAGGTAATTTTTCCACTATTATATACTTTAACTTTCAACAGACTATGATTTCGGTGATCCATTTGGTTAATTCGAGTAACTAGTGTATCAAACCGATTAACAGTTGCGCTACTCCCGGGGATCATAATTACCGGTGACATTCGTGATTGTTGCCGTTTTTGAAGGACACTGACGCTTTGATGGGACCAACAATAAGAAAAGAAGGTCAGAAAACCGAAGATCAGGACAAATATCACAATGATAATTCGTTGACGCTTAGTCATCTTGATGTTCCTCCTTCTTGCTTATTTTCTCTTCAACCTTAAAAGCTAACTTAATAAACGGAATATAGACCGCAACATCAATAATCAGCAAACAAATTGAAACTGCTAAAGCGCGCCAGTCACCGCCCGTTCCGATAAACGGGATCAGAATTCCTGGCGTTCCGTTCGGTACTGGATATACAATCGGCGGAATTGCATGAATGAAAATAAGCACACTAGCAACTAACATATTAAACACTGGCAAGAAGACAAACGGTAACAGAAATACAGGGTTAAGAAAAACTCGCGACCCAAATAAAATCGGCATCCCCGTATTAAAGATTGCTGGAAAGGTACTCCAACCAGCGATCCTTTGCTGGTTCTTTTGTTTTCCAACCCATAAGATACCGATAACTAAGGCCAAGGTCACTCCAATTCCACCAAAGTTAGCAAAACCATTATAAAGCGATGATGGAGTAAACGGGTATGGCACGTTAACTAGTGTTTTATGAGTTAATGCATACGTTAAATTACTACTAATTTCATTACTATATGCGCTTGCTGATAAGCTAATCGGCTCACCAAAACCAAGCCAAACAATGATCGTATTAATAAACGAAAGCGAAATATTTAATAAATAATTGCTGTTTTGGCTAATTAACGAACTTAACACCTGAGTAGCTGTGGCATCAAGATTAAAAACCCGTAATAAAGCATATCCAATATGAAGCAAAAACGCGCCAGTAATGATTAACGCAAATAATCATAAATTACTCAGGTTCTTCTTCATTAGTTGCGGACTAGATAAGTAAATATCAGCTATTTTTAATTCATGTCCCCATTTTGTAAAGATCATCCCGATTACATAACCAAGTAAAATAGCGACGATCAACCAACCGGCATTATAGTAGCGCATATCAATTGTTTGCCCGCCACGAATACTGTGGAAGAAAAGCAAGATATAACTGATTACCGCGGTTAGTCCAGCAATCATATTGGGGCGATGGTAGTAATAAGTCGTTAAGTTTGCACTCATAAATGCTGCATACGGGGAAATTAACCCGACCGTTACCAGAGTTGCATCCCTAAATAGTTGTCGCCAAAATTGCATTTGCGGTAACCATTGACGAACACGAAAAATATTGGCTAGAAACCCATTAGTCGCCAAAAAATTCGTGCTGATTACCCAAGTAAACGAGCCGACTAGTACGATTGGAAATAAAACAATCATTGTTCGCTGAAAAATTTTGATGAATGTCCGTTCATTAACCCAGATAGCCCACTTAACAAACCACCGTTCTTTTTTCATATGATTCCTCCTCGTATATTAAAACAAAAAAGAGACCGAACCAATTTCAGTCTCTAAATTATAGCCTTATTATCATTCGCTAACAATCACCAATGCTCCTCAGTTGATTCATAATTATTTGATTGCTTTACCTAGTTCATATGCTTCTTGAGCATGTTGAGCTAACTTCTTTTCGTTCCAGGAATCCGCTGTCAGGACACTACCAACTTGATCCCATCGCATGTAATTAAGTAATTGCTTAAAGTATAGCTTTAATGAAGCAAAAGCATCTTCCTGACCATAGCCAGAAATTAAAGTAATTGCCTTCTTACCGCCGTGCAATTCATGATTGTAATTATAGAACCGATCAATTACCGCCTTAAGAGCAGCGTTAACCCCGTAATAATAAAGCGAGCTAACAAGAACTACAATATCAGCGTCCAATAGCTTAGGCATTACCTCTTGCTTAATAATGTCATCCGGCTCCACTTCGATTTCTTGTCCTGGGTGATTATCTTCCAGCTGAATCATTGAAAATTCATTAATTCGCCGTCCAGCATCAAACCGATATACTTCGTTGCCTGCTTCAGTTGCCCCTTTAATAAAGGCATCTGCTAGTCTTTCTGATGTTCCTGGATGGTGCGGACTACCAGTTAAAACGACAATCTTTTTCATTTGAATCGCTCCTTTTCTATCTTCATTGTAATTAATTACCTCCCAAAAATAAAAGACTTAAATTGCATGATTAACTATGCAAAAAGATTATCTTAAAATTACTTTCTCTTTGACATGCTCCCACCAGTTAGGGTAAATATAATTAGCGATAGTACGCCAATTGCAATTAATTGATTGACTAACATTCTTCTTCCTCCACTGTAATACTTCTAATTTACATATCGCTATTTAACGATATGTTGTTCTAAAAATAAAAGAAGAATCACTATAATTCTTCTTTAATCAGATCCCCCAGCTCTTGAACTGCTTGCTCATTTCGACGGTAGTATGTCCACTTACCATGTCGCTCTGAAATTACAAGTTCTACCTCCTCAAGCATGTTCAGGTAAGATGAAATTGTTGATTGAGCTAATCCAGACTGATTAACCAGGTCACCAACACAAACGCCACCATAATTTTTGATTTCTTCTCTTATCGGTAAACAGGTTGGTACTGTGATTGTCTTTTCAGGATCCTTTAACCAATGCAAGATTTCAAGACGTGTCTTGTTTGCTAACGCCTTAAATAGTTTTTCATTTAATTTCATGATTTCATTATATCGTCATTTTTCGATATGTCAATACTATCCCAATAAAAAAAGAGACTGCGAATTAACTCAGTCTCTTAACTGCTTGTGCTGGGAGCAACGAACGAAACCAGTTAGCCTTGTCCCAGCGCCAATTAACCTAATTCATTCGTTTAGTCAAAAAGCGGACTAATGTAACGGCATTAATTAGAACTACAATAGCAACAACAAACGTTAGCCACCCAAAATCATAAATTTTGAATGAGCATAAGTAACCCGCTAACGTTGAAAAGACAAAGATCGTTTTGACTACCGAATTAACTTTCAAGTGAGTTTTATTATAGTAATTAGCAATTGCTAAGCCAAGATAAAATAGCGTAATTCCCCCGTATAAGAAAGTAATTGCAAAGATATGGTTGGCTTCTGGTTCGCTAATAAATTTGAGCGCCACTGTCACTAAGCTGAGGCCAAAAAGAATAAAGTAATGAAGGTATATCAGTAAATTGCCCGTTTCTTTTGCCCGATGCTCATCAATTAAGTGATCAAACTCAACAATATAAGTAAAGAACAACCCTACAACTACGGTAAAAATTAGAATCGAAGGCCACGAGAGACTGGATTGAGTAAAGTAGCTGGCAATCCCCACGATCGTTTCACCGAACATCACAATAATCAAAGCAGTTAAACGCTCAAGAATATATGAAAAGATAATTGGGTGTTGGTGTGTATACTTACCGGTAAACCCGGGAGCGATCCAACTGATGATGATCCCCACTAAAGCAATACTAATACCAAATGGGTTATAAAATAAGCCACCAATCAATAGGGTAACCGTACGAAATCCAAGAATCCTTGTAAAAGCTGCCGCAATCTTTTTATCAACCTCTTTTTTCACTTGAAAGTACGTTATTAAATACTGTAAACACAAGGTTAGTGATAACAATCCGGCAGCAATAAAAAAAGGTCGCTAAGTTCTGGTCAAAGGTTGCGGTAAAGGCATTTGACATGTAAAGAACGATTGCCATGTCAATGAACGAGAACACGATATTCGTCCATGATGATTGGCCGTACCGGTTCGTAAAGACCATTTGAACCATCCATGAGTTTATAAAAACGATGATTACTAAGAAAAAGATTCCCAGCGTTGTTAAGTTAATGACTCCATGATGAAGGTGGTGAATTAATCCCGTTGCCTGTGAAACCATGTAAACAAAGACTAGATCATAGAACAGCTCAATCAGTGACACGCGCTTGGTTAGGGTATTAGCCACATTCATTCCTCCCTTTTTTATTTAAGAATAACAAAGTAATCACGAAAAAAACAATCCTGTCAAAGGCAAAACTCTTCAACAGGATTCTATAATGCCCTATTTCCCCATAAGTTAAATACTTATAGATCAATTATTTCCGGATCATACCCCTGTTCTTTGATAAACTTCATCAAATCAGGTGTCTTAATAAAAATCGTATGGGTATTAACATTAGGATGGAAAGTAAGGATCGGGTCCTCCGCCAGCATTTCCTGATCAAAGTAAACTTTGACATTATGTTCCTCGTTATTCATCAAGCCAAATGGTGAAACTACTCCTGCATGAGAACCTAGTTGTTCTTGCAAGTCACTTGGTCGAGCCATTGATACCCGCTTAGCTCCAGTTAATTCTTGGAACTTCTTAAAGTTCATTGACTTCTGATCATCCATAATTACCAGATAAAAATGCTTTTTCTTCCCCTTCAGAAACATCGTCTTTGTCCGAACACCCTCATGACCTTCAATGTACTTATCCGCTTGCTCGGTTGTTTCTGCAGCAGGATGATCAACCATTCCATACTCAATGCCTAGTCGGTCAAGCTCGTTAATTACCTGTTCATACGTTCCTTCTGCCATATCTATCACCACCATTTTAATAATTATATTATATCATTTCATATTTAATTAAATTCTGTAATTTAGATAGCTTTCACCTATAAAAACTGCTAAAATCATCTTCAGAAAGCGCTTTATTAGGCATAATAAAAAGTGTTGGCTATTTTGAAGAGCTTTACGCTAAACATAAAAAGGATAGTGATAGTTATGACAGAACCATTATTTTTAAAACCAGTCTTTCACGAAAAGATTTGGGGTGGTCGTCGGTTAGCTGAAGATTTTAATTACGATATTCCAGACGGGACAATTGGAGAGTGTTGGGCAATCTCCGGACATCCCCATGGCCCTAACGTAATTGAAAATGGTGAATTTAAAGGACAACTCCTTCCAGATGTTTACGCACAGCATCCAGAAGTATTTGGCAATCCCAAATCAAAGGTCTTTCCACTATTAACTAAGATTCTCGATGCTGAAGCCAGCTTATCGGTTCAGGTTCACCCAGATAATGCGTATGCTGAAGAACACGAGCATGAATTAGGGAAAACTGAATGTTGGTACGTTATTCACGCTGATGAAGGTGCTTACCTAACTTATGGCCATACAGCTAAAACTCGTGAAGAGCTCAAAGAAATGATTAACAACCATGAATGGCAAAAGCTTTTCGATAAAAAGCCTGTTAAGACTGGTGACTTTGTTTACGTTCCATCAGGTACTATCCACGCCCTTAATAAGGGAATTGTCGTTCTTGAAACCCAACAAAGTTCAGATACTACTTACCGAATTTACGACTACGATCGGGTCGACAAAAAGACTGGTAAGAAACGTGATCTACACTTGAAGCAATCAATCGATGTTACTACTGTTCCATTCAAAGAACCTGAACTACATATTACCTCTGAAAAAATTGGCAATTCTGAAGTAACGACTTTAATTACCCAACCTGATTCACAATTCTTTAGTGTTTATAAGTGGGATGTAAATGGTAAATTAACAAGAAAGCATGAACATGGGCCATATACCTTAATGTCAGTTATTGATGGTGAAGGGACCCTAACCGCTGATGGTAAGACATACCCATTAAAGAAGGGTGTTCATCTTCTAATGCCGGCAACTATTGATGAATGGCAATTGGATGGTAAGATGCTGATTATTGCTTCGGAATCGGTAGAATAGTATTAACTAATATTTAATAAAATATGGGCTAGCAAAAATGAGAAAAACAATCTCTAGTTCTGTTAGCCCATGTTTTTATTGTGAATTAAAATTTTAAACTCAAAATTTATATTAATATTCCCTAGTCAGCCAGTTGCTCATAGTAACCATCATCAACTTTTTCTAGCCATTCACTAGTCCCCTTGGTAATTGCAATGTGGGAGAACCAGGAGTCCTTAGTAGCGCCATGCCAGTGCTTAACGCCTTCGTGAATTGCAACCACATCACCTGGCTTGAGCAGTTGAGCTGGCTTGCCTTCTTCTTGGTACCAGCCTTCACCGGCAGTTACCAGGAGAATTTGGAAACCATCGTGGTGGATGTGCCAGTCGTTCCGGCAGCCGGGTTCAAAGTTAACGTTGGAGACATTAATATCGATATTATCATCAGGAGAAACTAAGCCATTAAGATAGCTTGTTCCAATAAAATATTTTGCAAAAGCAATATTCTTGTCGCCAAAGCCAAACATATCATTTTTTACAGCTTCTTCATTCTTCGTCATAAAAACATTCTCCTTAATAAGTTAAAATTCAATTTCTTGGTTACTCTTAGCTTATAAGAAAAATGCCACTATGTATAATACTTATTATAAGTGTCCAATCATTCAAAAGTTGAATTATAATTTTCGAAGCCATGACGCTAACGAACTTGGACTGTATTTGGGAGTTGCGTGGGTTAAAACGTGATAACCATCAGCAATCTTTAGCTTACCAGCATGAGCAACAAAATCAGCTTGATAATTGCCCGTATCACTCCAACCGGTACTAAATGGCACTACCTTCCCCTGATAATCTTTCATCATTCTTAAAAGGCTAATAATTGGGGAGGCAACCTTACCGTCCCAAACTGGTCCGCCAACCAGAATGGTATCGTAATAATCCAATGCTGGTAATTCAGTGATAATTTGGGGAAGTCGACCATTCTGATTATCAGCTTTAAAAATTTGATCTGTTTCCTCCATATCATCAGGGAAATATCCTTCAGGAACTTGGAGACGAAGAATATCAGCTCCTGTCTGCCGATGAATTGCACTAGCTAATTTAGCAGTGTTACCAAACTGTGAATAGTAAAGAATTAAGACATTTCGTACCATGTTTATCTTCCTTTCGCAAAAACTAATCGATTTACGTTATTCAAATTTTAGCTTAAAGTAGTGTTATCTATTCACTATTTGAATCGAGGAACCCCTATTATGGATACAAGAGTAATTAAATACTTCTTAACTGTAGCACAAACGAATAATATTACCCATGCTGCACAACAACTTCATGTTACTCAGCCAACTCTTTCCCGACAAATGATTGAACTCGAAAAAGAACTCGGGGTAACTTTATTTGACCGTAAGCAGCGCCGAATGGAACTTACTAGTGAAGGAATTCTCTTCCAACAACGTGCGTCTACGATCCTTTCCTTGCTTAGCCAAACAAAACAGGAACTTCAAAACACCAAGGAAGAATTAACTGGTGTTCTTAATATTGGCTGTGTTGTTTCAAAGGTTTCAAAATTCGTGATGAAGATTATTAGTGACTTTCAGAAAAAATATCCAAAGGTAAGCTTTAACCTTTACGATGGTAATGGTGATTTGCTTCGTCAACGCTTGGATTCCGGTTTAGAAGATTTTGCTGTGTTGATTGAACCAGTGGAGGCTGCCAAGTATAACTTTATTGTTTTACCAGTTCATGAGCAGTGGGGATTGATTACCAAGAAATCTGATCAACTAGCAGCAAAACATTCGATTACCAAAAGCGATCTGTATAAGCTACCACTAATTATTCCCACCCGGAATATTGTTCGTGATGAAATTAGTGATGTTTTAAAGTTAGATCAAACAAAGTTAAATATTATGGCGACAAATAACTTACCAAGCAATGCCTATGAACTGCTGAAAGCCGGAGATTATTATATGTTGGGAATTCAAGGGATCATTAATTCATTTCATGATCCCGAATTGACATTTATCCCCTTTTCTCCACATAAAGACACCGGTCATGTTCTTGCATGGCGGAAAAACACCGTCGTTACTCCCGTAATGGAAAAATTTCTTCAAGAATTTGCTGACCAAGCTGAAAATTCTTAGAAGATTGAAATTGATAGGGTAAACGACTTACAATAAATTATCAACATTCTAAGGAGTGAAATCAATGCTATATAACGCAGCGCTAGTTCTTGAAGGTGGCGCTTTTAGAGGACAGTATACTGCTGGCGTCTGTGACACATTACTCGCTAATCACATTGAATTTAGTAGTGTGATTGGCGTTTCTGCTGGATCATTAAATGGTGTCAACTTTGTAGCAAAGCAATATGGTCGAGCAACAAACATTAATATTAACCATCGTCATGATCGCGACTATATTTCTATGACGCGCCTTTTCAAACGACAAGTGATCAACATGAACTACCTATTCGAGGATCATGGTCTTTCATGGCATAACTTTGATGAACGAGCCTATATCAGATCAGCCTCACATTTCACAGCTGTTGCTACTAGACTTCAGGATGGTAAAAAAGCACTCTTTACGGACTTAACGGGTGAGAAATTGACTCAAGTATTAATTGCTTCTTGCTCAATGCCATTTATGATGGATCCTGCCCCGACTCCTGATGGTCTTTGCCTCGATGGCGGAATTGCTGATTCAATCCCTTTTGATGTCGCCCAAGAACAAGGCTACAATAAAATTGTTGTGATCCGTACTCGCGATGTTAGCTACCGAAAGAAACCGTCAAGTCGACCAGTTTGCCAATTATACCGACGTTATTTCAAAGACTATCCTCAGTTTGCTGAAGCTGGGATCCTTCGTCCAGAGGTTTATAACCAACAAGTAGCACAGATTGAACATCTTAGAAGGACCGGACAAATCTTTAATATTGCACCCCAACATCCCGTTAAGGTTGGTCGAGTAGAAAGTAACGTTAAAAAGATCCGGAAACTATACGAAACTGGGCGTCAAGAAGCAGAACAACTATTACCAAGTTTAATTGACTACCTTAATGCTTAAAAGCGGTTTCTATGTTATTATAATGGTATGTTAATAAACAGCATTAGGGGTGTCTGTTTGCCAGACTGAGATGTATTAAGATATACGGACCCTTGAACCTGTTAAGCTAGTACTTGCGAAGGAAAATGCTAACTCAATATATAAAAAATAATGGAGCTGTTAGTTAACACTTAACTAGTAGCTCCATTTTTTAGGACGTGAGATTTTGACTAAATTACAGCTAAAACTATTAGAGCAAGTTCGTCATCAAAACCCGGTTGTGCTGACAATCCCTAACATGGTAACTCCAGATAAGGTTGCTGATGGGTTGAGTGCGATTGGTGCTTCACCAATCATGTCTACCGCACCTCAAGAAGCAGCAGAAATGATGAAATTAGCCGATGCGATTACGATTAACCTAGGAACCATTCACGAAGAACAGGCTAACGAGATTACAACTATCCTCAAAAATAACCAAAATCAAAAGCCAATGGTGCTTGATCCGGTTGCGATCGGTGCTAGTCATTACCGGTTAGCTTTTGCAAAACAACTATTACAAGACCACCGCTTTACTGTTATTCGGGGAAATGCTGGTGAAATTGCTGCATTAGCGAATGTTAACTGGCATTCACGCGGAATTGACAGTGGCAGTGGGCAAGCGGATCTTCACGAGATTGCTAAAACGGTCGCTAATAAATATCACTGTATTGTCGTCCTGACTGGTAAAACAGATATTATTACAGACGGCGATAATACTTTTATTAATCAGCTTTCCACTAGTTATTTTGTAACTAATGTAGGGAGCGGTGATATTCTTTCCAGTGTTATTGCTGCTTATCTCGGTGTAAGCAAGGATTATTATACAGCTGCCTGCACTGCAACTACAGTTTTTACTGCCACGGGAGTCAAAGCTGCTAGAGAGTCAAGTGGCTTTGGCCAATGGCAAGTCAAATTCCGGGATGAACTAGCGTCAATTAAATCCAGCGAAGTTCTCTCAGTATTGTAAAAAATAAAGGAGTTACTAATAAAAATGACAAATGATTTTCCTCAAGCTTTAACAATTGCTGGTACTGATTCTGGAGGTGGTGCCGGAATCTCTGCTGATTTCAAAACCATGCAAATGCGCGGTGTCTTTGCCACAATGGTTGTTGTCGCGGTAACAGCGCAAAATACCCTTGGCGTTCAGGATGCCCTAGCAATGCCACCAAAATTAATTGATGAACAGTTTTTCTCCCTAGCTGCTGATTTTAATATCCGCGCCTGCAAAACAGGAATGCTGGCGGATTCCCTCCGTGTCAAAACCGTTGTCAACAACCTCAAGCAATATAATTTCGGTCCACTAACGGTAGATCCCGTGATGATTGCTAAAGGTGGTGCTAAACTTTTAAGTGAGGATGCGATTAGTGTGGTTCGTGAACAACTATTGCCACTCGCCGATTTGATTACCCCTAACCTTCCAGAAGCTGAAGAATTAGCTCAAATGAAGATCACAACAGAAGCTGAAATGGAAGCTGCTGGACATCGTCTTCAATCAATGGGAGCGAAGAATGTCCTGGTTAAGGGAGGTCATTTTTCAAATGATGGTGAAGCAAATGACTTTGTATTATTAGAGAATGGGCACTCGTTTTGGATGACTGCCAAGCGAAAGCAAACTCAGAATACTCATGGTACCGGTGATACTATTTCTTCCTGTATCACTGCTGAACTCGCTAAGGGCAAATCAATGGAAGACGCCCTCAAAATTGGAAAGGCCTATGTTGAAGCAACGATTAAGCAAGGCATTAACGTTGGTCACGGTCATGGTCCACTAAATCATTGGGCAAAAATAAGGAGCGATAATAATGAACTTTAATCCAAAAATGTTACAAGTATACCTTGTCGGCGGAACTCAAGACACCCACCATGATTCCTATGAATTCCTCGCTAAAGTAGAAGAAGCAATGCAAGCTGGAATTACCGCATTTCAATATCGAGAAAAAGATAATTCAACCATGACTGCCGATGCACGATTAATCATGGCAAGGCGACTAGTCGAAATGGGAAAACGCTACTCAATTCCCGTTTTGATTGATGATGATGTTCAAATGGCATTGCGTGTTGGTGCTGATGGTGTTCATGTTGGCCAGGATGATGAACAAATTGAGCAGGTAATTAAAGAAGCAGCTGGTAAGTTAATTATTGGCTACTCATGCAACACGGCTACTGAAGTAGAAAAAGCAAATCATTTATCTGCTATTGACTATCTAGGTTGTGGTCCCGTCTTTGAAACCACGTCAAAGATCGATGCTGATCCTGTCTTGGGCCTCACTAAACTTAAAGAACTAAATAAACTGAGTACTCATCCCCTAGTTGCAATTGGTGGTCTTTCTCTAAAGAATATTCCAGAGGTTTTAAAAACTGGTGTTGCTGGCTTATCAATGATTTCACTGGTTTTAAATAGTGAATATATTACGGAAACCGTCGAAGAAATTAAGGCATTGATAAATAATTAGTATTTGATCGTAAAATTGAGAGCCCTTACTACGAAAAAGCATTTGTAAATTTCAATTAGCGTGATAAAGCCTTATGAAATTTACAAATGCTTTATTTATTTTCATTAATCGACGCCGATGAAATACCATCAATAACTTGTCCCTCTACAATCCCATGTTCGAAGATATCTTGCTCACAAAGCCGACAAATATGTTCAACATTTTCTGTCACTTGTAATGCTCCTAAATAATGACCATTAGGCTTACGGATCGCATAATACCGAATTAAGGTTCGTTGACCGTCCATTATCTGTGGTGATTCAACCATGTCCTTTTCCTCTGTCTTCAGCATTTTTAAGACCTGTTTAACCATTGGAACAACTCGTTGTGGGTGACAACCAAGGACATTATGGTTAAGTCGCTGATGAAGACGCTGATCATCACGCCAGCTATTTGGTGAATACCAAACATATTCGTCATCTGCATTAATATAATCTAATTCATATGGCATTGTTCGAAATAAAGCATCAACCTCAGCCAAAGTTAATTTACCACTGAAAAAGTTAATCGTGGCGTCATCCATAAATGGTAAATTCATCTTTTAACGCTCCCATTCATCATTATTTTGGTTTAATTTTTGAACCGCATTAATCAGTCGTTGATCAATTTGCGCTCGTCTGTTTTGCCAAAAATTATTCTCTAGTAGTAAGTTTTGTTGTTTATCAAATTGATACCCACCCCACATATGCTGATTAATTGGGCTGGTCATCATCGAATCAACTACCCGAAGCAATCCAATTGTATGTTCCATATCAATATATCCCAATGCAATCACATCAAGCGGATCAATATAGTTAAATATCTGACAGCGAAGGAGAGTCGTTGTTTGCCGTTGACGTTCATCTAGTAACCAGTAAAGATTAGGTCCTTCATAAAGATACGCCCGACCAATTCGCTCAGGATAGTGACAATTAGCTAAAGCAAATTGGGCGTTAATTGATCCTAACGAGTGTCCATAAAGAGAAAAGGTCATTTGTGGGTAAACAGCTAGCAGATGATTAAATTCTTTACTTGCCGTCCACAACTCCTGAGGAACATCAGGAACCTGGTTAATAATTGCATTACCAATCGGGAAGTTAACCCGAAGCCATTCGTTAGTCCATGTTGTTGGATCGCCCTTCCGAACGCCAGACGATCCACGAAAAAGAACTATTATTTGAGGAGCAGTAGCTGAACGAATTACTGTTGCTCGAAATCCATCAGCCGTCCAAATCAATTTAACCACTTCACCAATTAATCGGCCATCTGGTAACAAGACATCTTCTCCTAAGTGCCAGTTATGATATTCAAGCTGAGCTAATTGGACTCGCTGCCAATCAGTTAATGACTGCTTCCCACTAACCAAATGCGTCATCTTGCCACCTACTTACCTAACTGTGCACAAATTCCCTGAATGGTTGCCACAGCGAGAGCAACAACAATTAACATAATTGCATCTTTTTTTGTCGGTTGTTTGTCCATTTCAACTCACCTAGATCTTTTTCCTTTATCATACACCTAAATTACTTGATTCTCTTGAGAGACTTTATTTCTGCTTTCTGGTGTTATAAACTAACGAGGTATAAATATTCATGGGAGAGAGAAGAATGAAGTCGATTTCAAAAAATGTTCCTTTAGTCATTGCTACGGTTGTACTTGGGGTAATCGTGGGAATTAGTTCTCTACTATTAAGTATTCTTCTTGATTTATCAGAAAAATACTTTCTTAACTTTGAAGAGAGCAATCGAATTCCGGTTGATATTTTTGTTGGTCCGGGGCACCGATTTATTTCGGTCTTTGTTGGTTCCGCAATCGCTGCAATTATCTGGTATTTTCTTCAAAAAGATTACCGCCCAGTCGGCATCAGTAAAGCGATTACTGGTAAGACAATGCCGCTAGTCAAAACACTAATCCATGTTGTTACACAAATCTTTTACGTGGGGACAGGGAATTCCATTGGCCGTGAATTGGCTCCACGGGAAGCTGGTGCTGCAATTGCTCAAAAATGGGAACGGTACTTTGCTAACAACCGTTACCTAAAGCTTGATTCAGAAGATCAAAAAATGCTAATCGCGTGCGCTGCCGGTGCTGGTTTCTCAGGGGTATATATCGCGCCAATCACAGGTGCCGTCTTTGCTATTGAGCTGCTTTACAAGAAAGTTAACGCTCGAGTAGTCGCTGTTAGTTTAACAATGTCGGTAATCGCAACTTTAATTGGATCAATTGTTAAGGGGTATAAGCCTTACTACTTAGTTGGCTCCAAAAATTTCCCTTCATTACGGATCCTTCCAATTGTAATCATCTTGGCACCCCTTCTTGGAATCATGGGTGCTTACTTCAAGTTGGGCGTTAAGAAGGCAAGTGCTCACCGAGCCGTTACCAAAAACGTTCTCTATCAGCTACCACTAATGGGAATTATCACTGGGATTGTTGCTGCTTTCTACCCACAAATAATGGGAAATGGTCGTGGACTGGCTCAATTAGCAATGAGCACTACTGCCATCAATAAAAACGTTATTTTAGCCCTTCTTTTTGGTTTCATTGCTAAAGCAGTTGTGACCCTTCTTAGTATTAAGAGCGGGGCTTATGGAGGAATCCTGACTCCTTCAATTTCTCTTGGCGCTGTTATTGGTGTTTTTTTAGGAATGCTCTATGTCCAAATTATGCCGGGAGTAACAATTACCCAATGTGCTGTACTCGGCGCAGCCTATTTTTTGACCGCTTCTCAACAAGCACCTCTTATGGCGATGTTCATGTTGTTTGAAGTCTGCCATTTGAACTTTACAGCTTTTATCCCCCTTGCCTTAGGAGTCGCATTATCGATTACCGTTTCCCGATGGGTTAATACAAGGCTTACAAAGTAGTGTGATGTTTGCTTATTGACTATGAAACAGCTAAACTTAACCTTGCATCATGCTTAAAGGAGTTTAAAAAACATGGCACATATTTACCTAATGACTTTGATCATTATTTTTATGATTGAAAGTTTCTTTGAAGTTAAGTGGTTTGCCCAAATTCGTGATATTTTTCAGCGTTCAGGAAGAATTACCCCAACTAAACGGGTTCAACGAGTAGTTAAGATTGAAACCCCGTGGAGTTGGTTTTCATGGATTTTACTGATCCTCCTCTTCATTCTTCCTGAGGTATATACATTTCTTTTAATCTGCATTATCACTCTAATTGAAACCATTATTGTTTACGAACTGTACAACGCTCGGAATTACGCTCAACAAATTAATAAATAAAATGAAGGAGACTAGTGCGAAAATAATTTCGCACTAGTCTCCTTCATTTTAGCTAGCTAACGCATGAGTGTTTGTTAATAACTCATACACGTAAGAAAGTTCTTCAGGACGGTATGCTCCTGGCATCGTCCCTACCTTTTGGAAGCCATTTTTTTCGGCAATGTGTTGCATTACCAAATTATTTTCGTTCGTACTAAGACGAATTGACTCCACATCAGGACGATGCTTTTCTAGGTAATCAATCACGCTAATAAATAGCTTTGATGCGTAACCCTTCCCCGCATGACTTGAGTGAATGGCTACCCGATGAATAGTAACATAGTTCGTCGTATTAATTAGCCATTCACCATTAATATGATCATAAACGTGGTCTGGTGAATTGACGATTGCAACTGCCCCAACAGTCATCCCATCATCAGATTTGACGAGATATGAGTAGCCATTATCAATATCTTCCTGAATGTGCTGAGCGTTTGGATAGTCCCCCTGCCATTGATCAACCCCGCGTTCAGCCAATTGATTGCGCCCATCACGAAGGATTTCCAAAATAGTGTTTAGGTCCTTTTGTGTTGCTTTCCGAATTTGCATTTTATCATCCCCAATTAGAATTAAATCACTCTAATCATAGCAGATTATTAATCAAAAATGGTCTTTTTTGCCAATTTATACTCCATTTGTAAACACCTGTGAAGAATTAATGATCACCCGTATAAGAAAGCCTTATGTCCATTAGCAATCTACTGTAAAGCCTTTTCATCCATGTTAAAGTTAAGACATTAAAACAGCAGCCTGCAGACATAGAAAGGAGTGATTCTTTAATGGCTAATTGGAAAAAATGGTGGATCACGTTAGCAATGCTAATTCAGGGATTAATCGGTGGGATTGTCATCCTTCTCTGGATCTTCCGTCACGAACCCTGGACACTAGAAATCAGCCAATGGCTATTAACCCGCCCCGGACAATACACAATTATTGGTTTAGCAAGCTATATCATTCTAATGGCGATAATTGTAATCGGAAGTTCTATTTTCCGACCAACAACGAGTAAACAATTAATAATTGCTCGTGATGGTGCTCGTCATATCTCAGTTGATAAAACGGCAGTGGAAAATAGTATTCGACTTAACCTCTCAAGTTTTGGTCTCTACAATCCCACAACGACAGTTAAAATGCTCAAGAATCGTCAAGAAGCAGACGTTACCGTTACTGGAATGCTTTCTGGACAATCTGATCCAGAACTACTGAAGAATTCTTTAACTGATGCAATCGAAAACAATTTACAAACAAACTTTGCTATTGGACTTCGTAAATTACGAGTTCGCCTCGAACCTTATAGCCACAAGAAATCAGTCACAGTCGTCTAACAAGGAGGGATAACAATGAAACTTGCTCTCATTGGTGCGATTATTGGATTAGTTCTCAGCATTAGTTGGACCGTTTGGGGATTCTGGACAGCGATTGGTATTCTTTTAACTACCGCTATCTTCGCCATAATCGGTCTTGTTTTAGACCTCATCGGATTCTCTTTTAAGGGAATTGTTAATAAATTAAGTGCTAAACTTGCCGAATAATTTCTAAGGAGGAATTAATTATGACAACTACAAACACAAACCAAACCACTAAAACTAACGTTGATCAACACCTAACTTTTGACGACAGTGTAATTGAGAAAATTGCCGGGATCACAGCTACTCGAGTTCCAGGAATCATTTCACTTGATGGCAACATGTTCTCTGAATTTGCGGATAAAGTTTCGTCCGGTAATAATATGACTAAGGGGATCAATGCTGATGTAGGCGAAAAACAAGTTGCAATTAAAATGGATGCCACGATTGAATACGGTAAAAGCGCACCAGAAATTTTTGAGGCAGTCTGTAAAGAAATTGACAGTGCTCTAGATAAGATGACCGGATTGAAACTAGTTAAGTTTGAATTACATGTCAATGATGTCAAAACTCGTGAAGAATTGAAGAAGGATGACGATAAACAAGTAAGCTAATGGTTTAACCTAATAAAAAAGTTCCTAGTATTCGTAAATTGAGTACTGGGAACTTTTTTTATTATTCTTCTTTTAGTGTTAACTGAGCGTTGGAAATCATTTTTAAGAAATTATCTAGGTCCAAACTCGCCCGACCAATTAACGCGCCATCAATATCGGGTTTATCAATAATGTCCTTAATATTATTAGGATTAACACTTCCCCCATAAAGGATCCGAATCTTATCCGCAATTTCATAGCTATAATATTCAGCAATTGTCTGGCGAATTAGCCGGCAACCCTCCTCGGCCAAGGTGGGATTGGCGTGTTGTCCTGCCCCAACTGCCCAACTTGGTTCGTAAGAGATCACAACCTGCTTGATCTGATCTAACGAGACACCATGCAAAACGGTCATCAGTTGGTGGAAAACATAGTGAATTTCATCATTAACCACCTGCTGGACCATTGTTTCATCTGTACAGATAATTGGAGTAATGCCACGTTGAAGGGCTGCTTGAACTTTTTTGTGTACACTAGTATTAGTTTCACCAAATAATCGTCGACGCTCAATATGACCTAACATAACATACGAAACTCCAGCATCCGCTAACCCACGAAGACTTACTTCACCTGTATATGGGCCAGAGTATTCTGCAGCAGCATTTTGGGCGATAATTCTCAAACCTGAATTTCCTGCTGCTTTGACCATACTTGGCAGAGCAAAAGCTTGTGCCGCAATTCCAACCTCCATCTTATTAGGGTCAGGGAGTTTTGATTTGATCTGATTAACAAAATCAACTGACTCCTGGACATTCTTGTGCATCTTCCAGTTTGCAACGATAAATGGTTTACGCATAATTTTAACCCTTTCTAACATTTCTTCCGTTTGTCTAATTATCTTATATTTTACAATTATCTGCCAAACAAAGAAAGAGCGGGCTTTTAAACGCAAATAGTTCTTAAAGGGCATCATCATCGTGCGTCCTTCAAGAACTATTTAGTAATTATGCTTCAAGAGCCTGTGAAAGTGCTTCACCAAGCCGCTTTAATCCGACTTCAATCTGGTCTTCCTGCATGTTAGAGTAATTCAACCGGAATGTTCCTGGTTGTGGCTTGCCAGCAAAGAACGGGTCACCAGGGACAAAGGCAACATTGTGTTCAAGACATTGTTTAAAGAGTTCAACGGTATCAGTGACACCAGGTACCTCGACCCAGAGGAACATTCCACCTTCTGGATCAGTGTACTTAACATCCTTCGGGAAGTATTTCTTAATTCCGTCAATCATCAGTTGCTTCCGTTTGCCATAAAGGTCACTAATTTCCTTAACATGGGCATCAACATCATTTTCCTTAAAGAATTCAGTAACTACATACTGAACAAGATTATCCGTATGGAGATCAGCGGATTGCTTTAACACAGTTAATTTTTCAATCACTTTTGGATCCGCTACTAACCAACCAAGGCGGAATCCCGGAGCAAGAATCTTTGAGAATGTGCTCATGTAAAAGACTTTCCCCGCATGATCAAATGACTTAACAGAAGGAACGTGCTCTCCTGCAAAGCGAATATCACCATATGGATTATCTTCAAGAACTGGAACATCGTATTTCGCTGCCAATTCCGCAAACTTCTTTCGTCGTTCCGCTGGCATTGTTCGTCCAGTTGGGTTTTGGAAGTTTGGTACTGTATAAACCAGCGCTGTTTCTGGATGAGCCTTAAGCGCTTCTTCCAAAGCGTCCATTTTCATTCCGTCCTCATCCATCGGCACACTAACAAAATTAGCGCCATATGAACGAAAAACATCGAGAGCACAAAGGTAGGTTGGCTCTTCCACCAAAACCGTATCTCCAGGATTGACAAATGCCTTCCCGACTAAGTCAATTGCTTGTTCAGAACCTGTTGTTACCATGACATTCTCTAGTTTAGCATCAACATTTTCCTTTTCCTTTACTCGCTTAAGAATCAATTCACGCAGTTCGGTTACCCCTTTAGCCGCACCATATTGAAGTGCTTGTTGACCATGTTCTGCATAAACCTTATCGGTGGCCTTCTTCATCCCTTCAACTGGGAATAATTCAGGAGCCGGTAATCCACCCGCAAATGAAATGATTTTAGGATCAGCCGCCGCTTTTAAGATTGCACCAACAGCATCGGTCCCGTCAGCAGGAACTCTTTTTGAAAATTTAAACATCGTTACCACTCCTCTTTCTCATCATTTTGTAATTGTTGTGTAGTTTACAATACAAAATTCGACTTGTGAACCCCCTAATTGTACTTCATGCATTTCCAAATGGTTTATAAATTTAATTTCTTCATATAAGGGATTATCAAAATAATAAAAAATTAAAATTTATGGTTGACAGATTAAAATTTAATGAGTAGAATACGAAGCATCAAATGTAAACACGTTAAAGATACCGAACAGGAAGTAACCTGATTAACTGGTTCAGAGACTTAGTGGCTGGTGTGAACTAAGCAACGTTAATCAATGTTAAATCCCCTGTGAATTGGCTCCTGAACTAAGTAAGGTTGCCTGGCTGCCGACCATTATCCTGGCTCCAGATGAATTTGTCTGGTTCAAGATGTGGACTCTTTCCATAAATGAAGGTGGTACCGCGGCAACGTCGCCCTTCAAGCATATTCAAATATGTTTGAAGGGTTTTTGTTTACTTTGAAATTTATTTTAAGTGAGGTGAGGATCATGAAAGATAGTGACATTAGCGACATTAGTGACATTCGAGGAATAATTAAGAATAATGATTCTCATCAGTGTTGGCATTTTTGATGGTGATGATAATCATAAATAACTAAAATTGGAGGAATCAATTATGACAACATTAAACGCTAACCAAAAAGAATTTGCAATGGCCCTTTACGATGCGACACTAACTGGCAAGCCATTAGAAGAAAAAGACTGGAAAGGTGTTGTAGAAGATGACGATACTGCATACGCTGTTCAAGACGAAGTAATGCGACTTAAGGGTGTCCCTGTTGGTGGATATAAAGTGTCGCTTACAAGCAAACAAACCCAAGATATGTTTGACGCGGATTCACCCTTATATGGTCAACAGGTTAATCGTCGTTTTCTTCCTGCACCAGCGAACGTCAATTTAAATGACTTGATGGAACCATTAGTCGAAGTTGAATTAGCCTTTCGTGCAACTACAGACTTAACGAGTAATGATTCATTAGAAGATCTCTTAAACAAGACAACAGTCGCTGGTGCACTAGAAGTACCAGATTCTCGGTTTAAGGATTGGTTCCCGAGTCTTGGTAAATACAACGTCATGTCAGATTGTGCTGTTGGTGGATTAGTTGTTTATGGAAAAGAGGTTCCTTCAACAAAAGTTTTCAAGGATGTCGCTGATGTTGCAACAGTCCATGCTGAACTCTTCCTTGATGATCAGAAACTTGATGAGGGTGATTCGAAAGAAGTTCTTGGTAACCCGCTCAAATCCCTTCAATGGCTTGTCAAGAAGCTTGAAGAACAAGGCAAGCAATTCAAAGAAGGTCAACTGGTTTCTTCCGGAACGTTCGTTTTACCACCACATCTCAAGGAAGGACATTGGGCCGTCAATTTCGATCACCAACTTGGTAGTGTCAATTTAAATGTCGACTAGGAGATGATTAAATGAAATTAAGTGATAATCAACAAAACTAATAAGCATCATAATCTTGTTAAATTTATCTATCCAGCTAGATAAAGAAAAGGAGCTGGTAATTAACCCATTTAAGAGCCTGGTGGGCTAACCTAGAATGACGAATGATGATGCAATCATCAGAGTCGTTCGTAGCCAAATAGGCTTGCTCCGCTACGTTAGACTCGAAGGCTCGGGTTAATTACCGCGATTAGACTCGGTAAGTTCGTAAACTACTGGTAAACAATTAGAGGCAGGGAAAAACAAAATGTTTTTCCCTGCCTTTTTCTATATTAATCCTTGTTATCCCAATGCTGTTGCTTAAATCGTTCTCTACCACCAGCTTCTTGAAGAGCGTACCGTTCTGGATTCTTCTTGTAGAAGTCTTGATGGTAATCCTCTGCAGGATAAAAAGGCTTTGCATCTTCAATTTTAGTAACAATTTTATCATTGCCAAATTGTCCACTAGCTTGAAGAGCAGCCTTTGATTTCTCAGCAATCTCACGCTGTTGAGGACTATTAACAAAAATTACTGGTCGGTAATTATCTCCACGATCCTGAAATTGTCCCATCGCATCAGTTGGATCCGTTTGATGCCAATAAATTGTTACTAAATCATCATATGAAATCACATCAGGATCAAAGGTGATTTTGACAGCTTCAGTATGCCCGGTCTTTCCTGAACAAACTTCTTCATAGGTTGGATTAGGGACATGACCCCCAGTATACCCGGAAACAACTGATTTAATTCCCGGATAAGTATCAAATGGTTGGACCATGCACCAGAAGCATCCGCCCGCAAAGATTGCTGTGTCTAAACTCATCTATATCAACCTCTTTCGTAGCCTACCAATGTCAACTATATTGGTACAGATTATAAATTGTAGGTATTCTAACATATATTTATTAAAATTAAAAATAAATGAGAAAACTAACCTACCCTATTCTGCCAAAGCGGCTAACTTAATAGGATCAGTTCACTTCATGTGGTGACTTCTTTCCTGCAAGAACCGTTAAAACATCTTCAAGTGCAAAATCAACCATATTCTTTACGGCTAGATTCGTAAAGAAAGCAATATGTGGGGTCAGAATTACATTATCCATTGAATGAAGTTCAGCAACTAACGGTACATCACCAAGGCCAGTTTGCCGCCGATCAGTCATAACAACTTCATTTTCACCCTCAAAAGTATCCAAGGCAGCTGCAGTTATTTGTTTTGCTTTCAGTGCAGCTACTAAATCAGCTGTATTAACTACTGGTCCCCGACTAGCATTTACTAAGCCCGCACTCGGTTTCATCGTGGCAAAATCCTTCGCAGTGAGTAAACCAACCGAGGTCGGATTAAGGTCAACGTGTAATGATACCACATCTGACCGCTGTAAAAGTTCTTCTTTCGTAACGTAGTCAACGATCCCTTTCATTTCTTCTCGCGGGTTAGTATCAAACCCCAGAACCGTTGCCCCTAAAGCTTTTAATAGTTTAGCCAACGTTCCGCCAATTCGACCAACACCAATAATTCCAATGGTTGCTGTATGGATTTCCATCGCCTGCTCATCACTAAACCACCGGTAATCATTTGCTGCTACCTGAGCATCAAATCGGTAAGCTTTCCGTAATAACCGAAAGATCTGCATTAGTGCATGTTCGGCAACACTTCTTGGCGAATAGGCTGGAACATTCGTTACCGTTAAATTATTGGTCTGTGCCTCAGCAAGATCAATCATATCAAAACCCGCGGTTCGGGTGGCAATTTGTTTCAAGCCATTCTCCCGTAGTTTAGCATAGATTGATGTGGGCAGCTTACTTCGTTGTTGAATAACCAGGCCATCAACATCCCTTGTCAAATCTACGGCATCATCGATTAATTTTTCGGTAGTAATAATTTCAACATTATTCTCTTTAGCAAATTCCTTAATTGCTGCTTGTTCATCATCCCGGACACTTGTCATTAAAATTTTAGTCATTGGCTAGTCCTCCTGTACAAATTGGTTAATTCGTTTAATTGCTTCCTCAATCTCCGCCATGCTTGTTGCGTAACTAATTCTTAGGTAGCCACTACCACCAGCCCCAAAGTATGAACCAGGAATTACAGCGACTTTTCCTTGTTCAGCCAGTTCAGTAGCAAATTTCACATCATCAGTTCCAAAACGTTCTGGTAATTTAGCAAAGACATAGAAGGCTCCATTAGGGTTAGTAATTTCAAAGCCGAGCTCGCGTAATGCCGGAACTAAGGTGTCACGGCGCTGCTTGTAAGCTGCCTTCATTTCCAGAGTCGCTTGTTTACCTTCCTCACTGGCAAAGCCTTTAGCTGCCGCTGCCATCATTGGATCAGCAGCAGCGGTAACCATCATGGCATGAATAGCAGAGACAGGTTTCATCAATTCTTGTGGCCCTGCGATAAAACCAACGCGGTACCCAGTCATTGCTTGTGATTTTGAAGCTCCATTTAAGACTAAGGTTTGTCCCGGAATAAATTCCGCGATCGAAGTATGATGCCCACTGTAAACTAATTCTGAGTATATTTCATCCGCAATGACGACTAAATTGGTTTGGTCAATTGCAGCTGCCAACTGTTTAACCTGTTCACGAGTATAAGTTACTCCGGTTGGGTTTGACGGGTAATTTAAGATAATTGCTTTGGCATGGGGATGTTCAGCGATTACTTGACGGAGCCTTTCAGGGGTTAGGACAAACTGGTCATTACTAATGTTAAATTCAACGGGCTTTCCGCCAAGAATTGTCGTTACCGCCATGTATAACGGAAAAGTTGGGGTAGTAATTAAAACTTCGTCCCCCGGATTGACTAAGGCTGATAACGAAGCATAAATTCCTTCAGTTGCCCCAACCGTTACAGCAATTTCGCTTGTTGGATCATAAGTCAGTCCATACCGATCTACCATAAATTTGGCGATTGCTTTCCGTAATTGGATTGACCCGCTACCTGGTGCATAGTGAGAATCATTTTTCTCAATACTATCAATCGCTACCTTCTTCATCACCCCAGGAACGTTAAAATCAGGTTCGCCAAGCGTTAATTTAATGATTCCAGGAATTGCACTAGCCTTGTAATCGAACTCTCGGATTCCCACTGGCTTTAATCGACCAAAATTTGTATTCAAGTTATTTAATAATTGTGACTTAGTAGTTGGCATAATTTTCCCTCCAAAATAAAAAGTCCTCGATGGTTATCATCCATCCAGGACTGTAATGACTAAGTCAGAATTAGTGGAGCCCCGGATGGTTTAAGGTTAACAACTATCCGGGAACGCACAATGAAAAGCACTGCTGGTTAGCGGATAATTAATCGCTAAACCAGAAGGCATACGCTTTAATATTTGGTTGAACTAAAGCATCCATCATTGTGTTCCTCCTTTAAGTAATTATTAATCATTTTCTAATGTTTGTCAACCAGTATTTTAGGTAAATATTTACGATTATTATTCTAGTCAAACCTTCTCCCCATTATTATGAGGTCCCGTTGAACTCCATCAAGTTCTGCTACTCGAGGTAATCTTCCCCATTCTGTAAAACTAAATGATTTAAATAATCCTAAGCTTGGCAAATTATGACCAAAAATATAGGCTACGATTGCCGTGATTCCTAGTTGAGGTAATTGGCCGATCACAAAATTAATTGCTTGTGTCCCAAGGCCATGATGACGAACACTCTTATCAATATAAATTGCTATTTCACAGGTATGCTCATAAGCTGGTCGACCATAAAACGGTTCAAGCCCTACCCAGCCTACTATTTTTTGTTGACTATTTCTGATAACCCACAATGGATGAGTCTTGGTAAATGAATGATACCATGGTTCTCGCTCCGCCACAGTTACTGGCTCTAGATCAGCAGTAGCAAGGCGGGATGGGATAATCTGATTATAAATATCAACAACCCTTGGTAAATCCTTCTCGCTTGCAAGTGAAAATTCAAACTCCATAAGTAAAACTCCTATAATAAGAATAATTTAATACCTTATTATAGGAGTTTTTCACTTTATTGCATTATTAAATTGAACACGAACGATTAAAGAAATAAAGTTATTATCCTTCAAAGGCGTCTGTCAATGGAGGAACAACTTGCTTCTTCCGAGAAACAACACCTGGTAAGTTCATCCGCTTGTTATCAAGCTTCTTACCAAAGGCCTTTTCAACTGTATCAGTGTGATCACCAACAACAAAGAGGTCAGTATCACTGTTCAAAATGTTAGTAACCATTAATACAAAGGTCTCGTAACCATTTTGATCCATTAAATTGTGCATTTCCTTTTCAAGATCGGCTTGACGGGAGAAAACGTCATCTAAGTCAACAGTATTAACTTGACCGATCCGTAACTTAGTACCGCCAAGTTCAAATGTCTTAGCATCACCATCAACGATTTCGTTATCTGTCTTCTTAGCAATGTTAGTGCCGGCCTTCAACATGTCGATGCCGTACTTTTCGTAATCTTCAACACCAGCAACCTTTGCTAAGTACTTAACAGCTTCACGATCATGGTCAGTAGTGGTTGGTGACTTCAAAAGTAATGTATCTGAAATAATTGCTGAAAGCATCATCCCGGCAAGGTCTGCTGGAATATTAATGTGCTTTTCTTGGAATAGTTCAGTGATAATAGTGCTTACACAACCATATGGACGAGCAGTAATCCAAAGTGGTTGAGCAGTATTAAAGTTAGCAATCCGGTGGTGATCAACCAAGTGAGTAACAGTAACCTTATCAAGATCGCTAACGCTTTGTTGTGGTTCGTTATGGTCAACAAGCATAACCTTGTCAACTTCATTTGCAACGGTCTTAACAACCCGAGGTGCCTTCATTCCAAAGTGATCCAAAGCATACTTTGTTTCATCGTTAGGCTCACCAAGAGCAACAGCTTCAGTTTCGTAACCTAATTGATTTTGAAAGTATGAAAAAGCCATTGCAGCTGTAATTGCATCAGTATCTGGATTCTGATGACCAAAAATTAATTCTTTGTTACTCATTTAAAATTCCTCCTGTTTGTTTCGATATTGTCCGCAAATACTAAGACATGAAACAATCTACAATTTCTATTCTATCATGGAAGCCCCAGCTTGGTGAGATAATTATAAAATATCTCACTGAAAATAAATGAAAGTAGAGAAAGTTTATTAATTTTCCTGATTTACTGGCTCTTCATTTAGGATATTAACTTGTTTACGCTTTAATTTTACAGGTGTTCCTTGTGTATCAGTATCGACAACAAATGTCCCGTTTGATTTAGCCGTTCCAAGGTGGTGATCATCTACTGCAACGTCTTGGAAAGCTGGTCGATCAGTAATAATTTCAAGGACATCATGATTATTTGGATCATAAGCAAGAAAATCGACAATCTTATGAGGGTGATTCTTAATTCTATGAATTACTAATTCTCCACGACGAGCACGAGCACCTGTTTCAATTTCAGAACTTGCCATTTCCTTAAAGGCACCACGCTGGGTAATCATTGCCAAATTTTGGCCTTCAGAAACAAGAGTAAAGTCAGTGGCATAGTCAGCATCTTTTAAGTTTATTGCCCGAACCCCACCAGTTCTTAAACCAGTAACAGGAACATCAGCAACATCAAACCGAACCGCATATCCTTCATGACTAATGACTAGGAGTGACCGATTTTCATTTGTTGGCTCATAATAATCAACACTTACTAACCTCGATTCGTTACTCTTCAACTTAATTCCAGCTGTTGTTCGACTCTTATAACGACTCCCTGGCTTATAATCTGTAAATGCCGACTGCTTAACCTGACCATCACTTGTTCCCATAATGATGGTTCCTGGTTGATCCAGCTTATCAAAGACCATTGCTTTTATAATATGCTCATTTTCTGCTAAACCAATCGTCTGTGAAATATGTTCTCCAGTATCCTTCCACCGGGTATCGGTAATTTCATGAACCGGTCGGTAAATAACATTGCCTAAATTGGTGAACATAAATAAGTGCGCTAAAGTATTTGTTTCCTGAATTAAAATCGGATAATCATCTTCACGAAGGCCATTTTCTTCTATTGGCGATGCCTTAAACGAGCGTACACTTGACCGCTTAATGTATCCCGCGTGAGAAACCAAGAGAATAACGTCTTCGTTTGCTACCGTTACCTTAGTATCAACCTTTAACTTCTCTACATGACTTTCAATCTTTGTGCGTCGTGGGTTACCAAACTCCTTCTTAATTGCTAACATTTCTCTCCGGAGAACATTAGCTAATTCTTGATCATTTGTTAAGATCAATTGAAATTCTTCGATTTGCTGGTTTAGCTTTTTCTGTTCATCTTTGAGTTCAGTAACATCAGTATTTGTTAACCGATAAAGTTGCAAAGTAACAATTGCTTCTGCTTGTTCTGCGGAGAATGCATACTGGCTAATCAGATTTTCCTTAGCATCTTTTCGATTTTTACTTCCACGAATAGTCTTAATTACTTGGTCTAAGATTGATAAAGCTTTTATTAACCCTTCTACAATATGAAGACGATGTTGAGCTTTATTTAGGTTAAATTGCGTTCGCCGACGAATAATCTGTTTCTGAAAGGAAAGGTATGAGGTCAAAATTCGTTTTAACCCTACCCGCATTGGCCGTTGTTCGTCAATTGCAACCATATTGAAATTATAGTTAATTTGTAAATCAGTATTTTTAAGAAGGTAATTAAGAATTCCCTGGGCATTAGCACCACGCTTTAACTCGATGGCAATCCGCAAACCACTACGATCTGTCTCATCACGTGCTTCAGCGATTCCTTCCACCTTTTTAGCTAAGCGGAGATCATTAATTCGCTTAACCAGTTGAGCTTTATTAACTTCATAAGGAATTTCAGTTACGTTAATTTGTTGACGGCCACCTCGAAGGGTTTCAATCTCAGTTCTAGCACGAACAACGATTCGTCCACGACCTGTTTGATAAGCCTTTCGAATACCGTCAATCCCCTGAATAATTCCTCCAGTTGGGAAATCTGGACCCGGGATAAATTCCATTAGTTTCTCTAAACTAGCATCTGGATTATTTAGGAGGTAAACCAAAGCGTCCAATACTTCACCGAGGTTATGGGTCGGTATTTCTGTCGCGTATCCTGCTGAAATACCGGTAGCACCATTAACAAGAAGGTTAGGAATCCGCGCTGGTAAGACTGTTGGCTCCTTTTCGGTATCATCAAAATTTAACGTCATTTCAACAGTATCTTTGTCAATGTCCTGAAGCATCAACCCAGCAATTTTGCTTAACCGCGCTTCCGTATACCTCATTGCCGCAGCTGGATCACCATCCATTGAACCATTATTCCCGTGCATTTCAATTAATGGTTCCCGAAGTTTCCAATCTTGACTTAGACGAACTAGAGCTTCGTAAATTGAACTATCTCCGTGGGGGTGAAAATTCCCCATAACATTACCAACGGACTTTGCTGATTTCCGAAATCCCTTATCATAGGTATTGCCATCCTTATTCATTGCAAATAAGATCCGTCGTTGAACTGGCTTCAGGCCATCCCGGATATCAGGCAACGCCCGTTCTTGAATAATTGACTTTGAATAACGACCAAAACGATCCCCCATCAATTGTTCCAGGGTCATTTTTTCAATTTTACCGTCTCTCACTATAATGTTCCTTTCTGCTCACCTAAAAAAGTGCCTCTTGGTTAAAAGTCTTTTTAGTTTTTGTTGGTTGCTCATTATGGTTTGACAAGTGTCCCTTATTCTCCACTAATTCATCTGATTCTTTATCATCACTAAGGGTGAAGTGAACATTATCTTCAATCCACTCCCGTCGCGGCTCAACCTTATTCCCCATCAAAGTTGTTACCCGACGCTCAGCTAATTCAGCGTCCTCAATTCGTACCTGAATTAACGTCCGTGTTTCAGGGTTCATGGTTGTTTCCCATAATTGATCGGCATTCATCTCACCAAGGCCCTTAAACCGTTGCAATTGAGCACTCTTTCCTGCTTTCTTGGTCAGTTCTGTTAACTCATCATTGGTCCATGCATAGGTGATCTTAGTTTTAGCACCCCGACCTGTTTGTAAACGATACAAGGGTGGTAAGGCAATATAAATTTTTCCGGCCTCAATCATTGGCCGCATGTACTTGTAAAAGAATGTCAATAACAAAATTTGAATATGTGCCCCATCGTCATCAGCATCCGTCATAATGATTATTTTGTCGTAGTTTGAATCGTCAACATTAAACTCGGAGCCAGCGCCTGCACCAACCGTATAGATAATCGTGTTCAGCTCTTCATTCTTTAACACGTCATCAAGCTTAGCCTTTTCGGTATTTAAGACCTTTCCCCGTAACGGTAAAATGGCTTGGTATTTCCGGTCACGTCCCTGTTTAGCAGAACCACCAGCAGAATCACCTTCGACCAAGAATAATTCATTCTTTTTCGCATTCTTTGATTGTGCTGGAGTTAGTTTTCCAGAAAGATTTCGTTCTTTTCGACTCTTCCGTTTACCGCCACGGGCTCGATTTCTTGCCTTTCGCGCTGCTTCACGAGCTTCACGGGCCTTGATTGACTTCCGAATCAACATCTGGGCAAAATCGCCATTTTCCATTAACGCATAACTAAGCTGCTCGCTTACAATGGAATCTACAATTTTTCGCGCTTCTGGAGTCCCTAACTTATCCTTTGTCTGTCCTTCGAATTGTAAAATTCGTTCGGGAATCCGAACAGACACAACAGCAGTCAAGCCCTCACGAACATCGCTTCCTTCAAGGTTCTTGTCCTTATCTTTCAGCAGTCCAACCTTATGGGCGTACTCATTAAAAGTCTTGGTCCAAGCGCTCCTAAATCCGGCCTCATGCGTTCCGCCATCTGGAGTACGAACATTATTAACAAAGGAAAGCAATGATTCAGAATAACCATCATTATACTGGGCAGCGACCTCGACCTCAACGCCATCCTGACTGCCATCAAAGTATAAAACTTTTCCTAAAGTATCTTTACCTTCATTCAGGTAAGTAACGAATTCCTGAATACCATCCTTATACTGAAAGATATCCTGCTTCTCATGGTCCTGTCGTTTATCAGTTAGAACAATTTTAATTCCCTTTAACAGAAAAGCAGATTCTCTCAACCTATTTGCTAAGGTATTGTAATCATAAACAGTTGTCGTAAAAATACCTGGATCAGGCTTGAAAGATACCGTTGTTCCGTTTCCAGCGTTTGTATGACCTAGTTTTTTTAAGGTACCGATCGGCTGACCGCCATCCTTAAATTTTTCTTGGTAGCGTTCATGATCACGGACAATTGTTAGCGTAAGGCTAGTCGATAAAGCATTAACTACTGAAGCACCAACTCCATGAAGTCCACCAGAAGTCTTATAACCATCTGATTGACCAAACTTACCACCAGCGTGAAGAACCGTCATAATTACTTCAGGTGTTGGTTTCCCAGAGGCATGCATTCCTACTGGCATTCCCCGACCATGATCCTGGACTGTAATTGAATTGTCTTTTTCAATCGTAACGTTAATCTCGTCACCATAACCGGATAATGCTTCATCTACCGCATTATCAACAATTTCGTATACGAGGTGATGCAGTCCTCTTGAATCTGTAGATCCAATATACATCCCTGGTCGTTTCCGAACAGCCTCAAGCCCTTTTAAAACTTGAATTGATGATGCATCATACGTTTCTTTCTTTGTGGCCACAAAATGACCTCCCTTTTCATTTTGAACGTTTGTTCGATTTATATATTATACCCTAATTCGAACAGGATCGTAATAGTAATATTACAATCTTTAACAATAACGATAATACTTCATTTAATCCTTATTTTGCAAACTACATTTTTAAAAATAGGTTTCCTAGTGGTTTCTAACAGGATTTCGTGCTATCTTTAGTGGGTAGCTATTTTTAAGGAGTAAATTGAATGACAATTAAAATAATTGGAATGGTGATTGTTGCCTATCTTCTAGGATCAATTCCATCCGGCTTATGGATTGGGCAAACCTTTTACCACAAAGATATTCGAAAGCTTGGCAGTGGTAACATTGGGACAACGAATACTTTCCGTGAATTGGGGCCCAAGGCTGGAGTGGTAGTTCTTCTAATGGATGTTCTAAAGGGAACACTAGCAGCAAGTCAGCCATATCTTTTAGGTGTTTCTCATTCGGTAAATCCATTATTAATTGGGATCTTTGCCTCACTAGGACACACTTTTTCAATTTTTGACCATTTCCATGGTGGTAAAGCAGTTGCAACTAGTGCAGGAATTCTGCTAGCTTACAACCCACCATTATTCGCTCTTGCCTGTGCGATCTTTATCATCACTTTATTGTTAACAAGTATGGCCAGCTGTGCCAGCATCGTTGGAATTACCTCAATATTTATCATTGCTCTTTGTGAGCACGATCTAATTCTTAGTTGTGTTGCTGGAATTTTAACTGCACTTGTTCTTTGGCGACATAAAAGTAATATTATTCGAATTATTACTGGCAAAGAGTCACTGGTAAGTTTTGGACTTGTTTATTATCTAAAGCAAAAGCACCATAAGTAAAAAGAAGTTTGAGAACTCAAAACATGAATTCTCGAACTTCTTTTTTAGTCTATAGTCTTAAAACGGCTGGATACTAAACTCATACTTAGCATTATCCTGCGGTGCTAGCCGATGCATCCCCTGCTTATGTAGCAATTTGCCATCTGCATCAACATTGTCCGCAATTCCCCACCACGGTTCTACACAAACTAAATTAGCTTTAGTGGGGTATGGTGACCAAACACCAACATGCTGGGTCCCAAGAGTATGAACATGAACACCGTGATTATTAATTGGATCAGTTAAGGTTGCGGTAAACCTTGCACCACCCGTTTCAAAAATTACTGCATCGTTGTCAAATAGTTCATGACTAATTGTCATTGGCTTTTGCATGTCAATAGTAATTGGGTTCTGTGAATCATTATAAGATCCATCTAATAAAACACGTGAATACTTTTCAGCGGGAGAAACACTAAGTTGAACTTGTTCGAAAGAACCTTGAGCGCTCAGTGGCATATTAAAGCCAGGATGAGCACCAATTGCATAAATTAGTGAATGATTATTATCAGGATTAATAACCGAATAGCAAACGTTTAATTGATCATCAACTAATTTATAACTGACACGAAGGTTAAAAGCAAACGGAAAGGCCTTTAACGTTTCTTCACTATCGGTCTGTTCAAGAGTAACCTGAGAAGAAGTCTGATCGATTACCTTAAATTCACGATCCCGAGCAAAGCCATGTTGGGTTTGGTGATATGTCTTTCCGGCAAATTCATATTGATCATCCTTTAACCGACCAACAAATGGAAAGAGGATTGGTGCTTGACGTTTCCATGAAGCTGGATCTCCCTGCCACAGATATTCAATTTGGTTGTCATTTCGCCGAATACTATGCAATTGGGCTCCTAGCTCAGCAATCTCAACAGTTAAATCATCGTTTTCTAGCTTAATCATAGTACCATTTCTCCTTAGTAAAAAAGCTCTCTAACCGCATAATAGCAAATTAGAGAGTTCTTTTAAATTAGTAAAATAGTAAAATTTAGTAAAAACTATGAAAGCGGTTTTACTAAACTACTTTTGCGGTTCTTCTTCGTAGTCTCCATTCGGGCAAACGACTTGAGTACCACCCTTGATTTTCTTTTCAACTAGGAAGTGACCATCTTTTGGACAGTTTCGTCCAATTGGCTTATCCCAGGAAACAAAGTCACAATCAGGATAACGTGAACAACCATAGAACACACGATTCTTTTTTGACTTCCGCTCAACAACCGTTCCCTGACCACATTTTGGACAAGTAATCCCGGTATCCTTAACAATTGCTTTTGTGTTTCGACATTCAGGGAAGCGTGAGCAAGCATAAAACTTACCATAACGGCCCATTTTAACTACCATTGGAGCACCACAGATGTCACAATCCATTCCAGCAAGTTCATCTTTCATTTCGATCTTAGCAACTTCGCTCTCAGCGGTACTAACTTCCTTTGAGAATGGTTGGTAAAAACTATCAACAACTCGAATCCAATTTTGCTTTCCCTCTTCAATTTGATCGAGTTTATCTTCAACATCAGCAGTAAATTTGGCATTAACAATATCTGGAAACTGCTTTTCAATAATTGTATTGACGATTTCTCCTAATTCCGTTGGCTCAAAATGCCGTGAAACTAAACGAACGTAATAACGACGCTGAATCGTGTCAAGTGTTGGTGCATAAGTAGAAGGACGACCTACACCGTTTTCTTCAAGCGTCTTAATCAAAGCAGCTTCAGTATACCGTGCAGGAGGTTGGGTAAAGTGCTGAGCAGGATCATCACTGACCATTTGGGCACTATCGCCTTCTTTTAGTTCAGGAAGCAAGTTATCCTTTTCTTTCCCCCGCTTATATACCTTCGTAAAACCAGCGAACTTCACCTTTGAACCAGATGCCCGAAAATCAACATTATTCTGTTGCAGGTTGACATTCATTGTATCAATAATTTCCGGTGTCATCTGACTAGCGACAAACCGTGACCAGATCAAACTATACAGCTTATATTGATCATTAGTCAGATATGGTTTCATTTTAGCGGGTGTACGAAAAACAGACGTCGGACGGATCGCTTCGTGGGCGTCTTGGGCGCCCTCAGGCAACTTACCCTTAATTGGCTTAATTGCAGCGTATTCACCGCCATATTCTTCATGAATAAACTTAGATGCTTCGTGCTTAGCAATTGATGCAATCCGAGTGGAGTCAGTCCGCATATAAGTAATCAAGCCGACAGGTGCCCCTTGCTTAATATCAATCCCTTCATACAACATTTGAGCAGTCATCATTGTTTTTCGGGTACGGAAATTCAAACGACGGTTAGCATCCTGTTGCATCGTGGAAGTCGTAAACGGTGGCTGTGGTTGACGCTTACGCTCCCGTTTAGTTACTTTAGTAATTGCAAAGTCTTTATTCTTATCAAGTTTGCCTAAAACTTGTTGAACATCATTATTATTTTTTAAGCTAACTTTCTTCCCGTTTTCGCCAAAAAAGGTTGCTTTAAACTTTTCACGATTATGTTTAAATTCGGCATCAATTGTCCAATACTCTTCAGGCTTAAAATTCCTAATTTCGTTTTCTCGCTGGATAATTAAATTCAGGGCAACTGATTGAACACGACCGGCACTTAACCCCTTCTTAACCTTTTTCCATAAAATTGGACTAATGGAATAACCTACCAACCGATCAAGAACTCGTCGTGCTTGCTGGGCATCGACAAGATCCATGTTAATAGTTCGTGGTTCATTGAAGGCTTCTTTAACCGCATCCTTAGTAATTTCGTTAAATGTTACCCGATTCTTTTCAGAATCATCAAGCTTAAGAATATTTGAAACGTGCCAAGCAATTGCTTCTCCTTCACGATCGGGATCAGATGCAAGGTAGACTGCTTTGGCATTTTTAGCGTCTTTTCGTAATTCCTTAATCACGTCACCCTTACCACGGATAGAAATATAATCTGGTTGATAATTATTCTCAATATCAACTCCCATCCGGCTCTTAGGTAAATCGCGCACGTGACCTAAACTTGCTACTACCTTATAAGAGCGGCCCAAAAACTTCCCAATTGTTTTGGCCTTTGATGGTGACTCAACAATCACTAATTTCTTTTTTGGTTTTGCACGACGAGTCGTTTTTCGTTTACTCGTTGTCTTTTTCTTTGTAGTACTAGTTGCCATTATATTGGCTCCTTACTTCTATACTTTTAAATATCTTGCTTACCGATACTACTATTATTAATGCATTTATATAGTATCTGTCAAACTATATCCAATCGAATGTTGATTTTAATTAAAAAGGAGCCGAAATGCAAGGATTAATTCGTTAAAAGAAATTCGTCAAGGAGATCTTTAGCCTCTGTAATTGGTTTAGCCCCTGCTGCAATTAGCTGGTTACATCCCAATGATAGCGGAGCATCAATTCGTCCAGGAATTGCGCAGACATTCCGATTTTCTTCTAAAGCAATATTTGCCGTGATTAGGCCCCCACTGCGTTTCTTTGCTTCCACAACCAAGAGCGTTTCAGCAAGGCCAGCAATAATTCTGTTACGCTCGGGAAAATGCCAAGCTAATGGCTTCTCGCCTAACCCGTACTCAGAAATCACCAGTCCCTGCTCAGCAACCGTTTGCTGAAGATACTGATGGTTTCGGGGATATACCTGGTCTAATCCAGAACCAATGACACCAATTGTCTTTCCCTGATTTTTTAATGTAATCTCATGACTTAGCCCATCAACCCCAGCTGCCAACCCACTTATGACTGTAATTCCCCGTTTTATAATTATTGGCAAGATTCCCTTTAGTGTTGCCTCCCCATAACTTGTCATCTGGCGAGCACCAACAACCGCTAAACCTTGTGTATTCAAAAGACTAAGATCACCCTGATAAAACAACACTAATGGCGGACAGAAAATTTCACTTAGTTGGCGCGGATATTCACTATCTACAATTGTAATATAGGACTGCTTCATATTTAATTGAATCTTTTCACGTAACTCAATACTGTCCCACTTTGTTAAAAGAGCATTTTGTGCACGAATACTAATACCAGCACGTTCAATTAACAGGCTAAGATTATTAAATACCCGTGCTCTTTCTGCAGTTCGCCATAGTCGCCACCGGGAAATTGGACTTAATCCTGGACAAAGGCTTAGTTTTAATAAAAATTCTCGAGCTTGTAACATAAAAATCCCCCCTACTATTACAGTACGGAGAATTTTCAATTTAATATTATTTTAAATATTCTGGAACTGGATTAAATGAACGACGGTGGATTGGGGTTGCTCCTAACTCACGTAAACCAGCTAAATGCTTTTTTGTTCCATATCCCATATTTTCAGCAAAATCATATCCGGGATAGACCTGATCATAATCGCGCATTAGGTGATCGCGGTACTCCTTAGCCACAATACTGGCTGCTGCTACACTTATTGATTTTTGATCTCCCTTAATTAAAGTGGTTTGGGGAATATCAAGCGCTGGTAAAGGAACAGCATCAACAATTAAGTGCTCGGGCTGATGATGTAATTGACGAACGCTTGTCATCATCGCATCTTGTGTTGCCGCATAGATATTTAACTGATCAATTTTCTGCGAATTATTAACTGCAATGCTAACCTCAACCGCCTCATTAACAATTTGCAGGTAAAGATGTTCTCGTTCATGACGGGTTAACTGTTTTGAGTCAGTGACCCCAATCAAATCAAACTCTGGACTCAAAATGACGGCACACGTTACAACCGGTCCTGCTAATGGGCCACGACCGACCTCGTCCATTCCAGCTACATACTGACATCCCTGCTGCCAATACTGTTTTTCAAATTTAAACCGCTGATGAAATGCGGCTAATGCTTGTTGATAGCGTTCTTCTCGTCGCTGCCACTGCTGAAGAGCATTTTGAACTCCCTTTCGCGGATCCTGAGATAACTCTAGTAATAACGGTGAATTTGAATCATGGAGTGTTTGAAGCGCTTGTTTAACCTCTGCAATCGTTTGCTTACTCATTAATTCCGTCCTCATTTAAGTCAGCTGGAATTTCCATCGTAATGGGACCTAGCTTCCCCTTACGTAATTCAAAGATTAACCGTTCACTGGCCCGAGCATAATCATCACGAAACCCCATTTTCTCTGTAATTCTTAATAATAAGTCTGGATTAGAAACACTTTCATCTAAGTCAGCATCTGTTAATCGGTACCGTTTCTTTAATTCTTCTGGTTGTTGGCGCCGAAGATAGTCAAGGGCAAATAGGGCAACATCGTCTTTAGCGTAAAGACTATCTTTAATTGCCCCTGACAAAGCAAGCATTGTCCCCTGCTTCTGACTGGCAAATTTATGCCAAAGAACTCCTGGTGTATCTAGCAATTCCAACTCAGCCGATGAACGTAGCCATTGTTGACCCGTTGTAACTCCCGGACGGTTTCCAGTTACGGCAACATTCTTCTTTACCAGGTGGTTTAATAGGGTTGACTTTCCAACATTTGGAACCCCTACGCACATTGCCCGAATAGGTCGCTTTTTTAATCCCTTGGCTGCTTCTTCTGCTAGCTTATCATGAAGGATTTCTTTACTCTTAGCGGTAACAATTTTACTAACATTTTGTTGACGAGAATCAAGTGCTACCACTGGTTGGTTGTGTTCCTTAAAGTAAGTTAACCATTCATCTAATCGTTTAGGATCCGCAAGATCCGTTTTAGTCATAATTAATAAACGTGTTTTATCCCCTGCTGCTAACGCTATTTCTGGATTCTGTGAAGAATAAGGAACCCGGGCATCAACTAATTCAAACACAATATCAACTAAGAACATTTGCTCACGAATTTGTCGAAGCGCCTTCGCCATATGTCCCGGAAACCATTGAATTGTAGCCATTTATTTCATCTCCTAATTCATTGCATCGCGATATTGTTGCCATGCGGTATCAAAAATTGTCATTGAGGGTAAATAATCCGCATTTTCTTCTAGGTATTTTGAAATTTCGTCAAAATCCGTTGACTGCTTTGGAAAGGCTGAATCGTAGAACGCGTTATTAGCAAACTGTTCAACTTCATCCGCATCCGTAGGCTTTCGCTGCGTCATTAAATAGTGATAAAAGCTTTCACGAACTGCCATCTAATTTCCTCCTTTTATTTTTCAGGAACAGTAATTAGAAATTTAAACTGACCATTTTGCATGTTAATTTCTTGCGCTGAATACTTCAATTGTCGATTTTTACTATAACGATTTAAATCTAGCAAAACGGTCTCTTTCTTTGAATTAATGGAAACCCACTTAGGAATATTATAATTTTTTGCGATGTATCCCATCACAAACTTAATTGGGATATTGAGGCGCCCAACACTTAATCCTTTAGCACGTAAAAGAATGTTTCCCTGACTTGTCCGTTCAGGAATAAAATTAATTGCGAACCGAATCTTAGTACCAAGAAACCTAGTATCGCCGACTAACGTTGCGTATTTTTCACCAACAATAAACTTATATTTAATTTTATTATCCTTTAAAAAATTATCCAAATAATTTGCTGACAAGGCATTTACTTGTTTTCGGTTTAACTCCACCATTAATGATGAATCATTAGCCCTGGTGGTTTGCGACATTTCTGCTTGTGGTACTGGTGCGGTTGCCCGCTGAAGAACAACACCACAGCTAATTACAATTAGCAAGACCAAAGTAATAAATGCCCATTTCCACCAGTTAATTTGTTTTTTACTATTCATTGACTATTCCCTCACGTATTCCCAACTATCGTACTTAACCATACTCTTAAACAATCGACTTGCCATGTGTTGGTATCCCAAATTATTCGGATGAAAATTATCTTCAGTCGAAATGTATTCGTTCAAATTATGGTCCTTGTTACTCATAATTGACAATAGTTGTGATTGCTGAACCTTTCCATGGTTCACTTTTTCTTCTTGTTGAATCAATTGTTGCCGTTGAGCTTTCGTTTGGTATTGACCATATGACATTACCTTATAAATACTAACAAAATGCATTTTTGAATATTTTCTTGCAACATTTTGAGTTGCCCGGTTCCACTGATTAATTGAGTCGTTAATTGCAGCTACATCTGGGAAGTATGTATAAACCGGATTATAAATACCAATTACAAAGATCGGTGCATGTTTGTTTTCTTTTCTTACAGCTGTAAATAGTTGGTTTAACTTATCTTCATATATTCCCTGTGCTTGATTAATGCTCGACTGAATCTTGGTTTGGGATTGCATCATAATGTCCTTTTCCAGTGTTTGCATTAAATCATTACCACCAACCGTCATTATGATTACATCAGCATTTCTTAAATCTTTCCGCATCTCTGCCTGCTTATTTAGTCGAGCAAGGATCTGGTCAGAGCGATCGCCACTTACACCGTAGTTAACGGTCGAAACGGCCGTTTTCTTATATTTATCTTGAATTTTCTGCTTTATAATGCCTACGTAACCGCCGTTTTTCTTCTCATCACCCTGTCCATAAGTAAGCGAGTCGCCAACTGCTACCAACTTCACGTGACGCTTTTCTACACGTTTAACTTGTTGTTCCTGTCTTACAGATGGTTGAATAAAATGCTGATAACCATACCATCCACCAACCACAAGAAGAGCAAACAAGAAGACGCCCCATAACCACTTTAATTTTTTCATTATTATTTCACCTTTTACCAAAAAAGCGGCATAGTGACTATGACCGCTTCCGAAATGTTTAAATTTAAACTATTCAGTATAGTAAAGCAAACAACAAGCTCCTAAACCTGTATGTGTGGCGATAATCGGCACGGTTTCCCGAACAACGATATCGAGATTAGGTTCAAATTCTTTAATCTTCGTTAAGAGACGGTTAACTTCACTATCTCCTTCAACATGAGAAATACCAGCGCCCATAACTTTAGGACCATTTTTCATCTCGTCTAAGATTCGATTCCACTCTTTATGAAGAGCTTTCTTTCCCCGGCCTTTCATAATAATATGGATCTGGCCATCATAAACTTGAAGCATTACCTTAATATTTAATAAATTAGAAAGGGCTCCCGCAAATCTGCTAACACGACCACCGGCAACCAAATTATCGAGGTTATCAATTGCCAAATAAAGCTTAGAATGTGCAAGAACATACTTCATTCGTTCGATCGCATCTTCAACGGAGCCACCATTTTCAATTACCTTAGCCGCCTCAATGATCTGGAAAGCCATTCCACGATCGGTTGTTTGGGAGTCGTAAACAGTAACCTTAGTTTTCGTCATCCCCGCAGCTTGCTCAGCCGCATGAACAGTTCCGCTAATAGATTCCATCATATTGACACATAGAACCTCACTGCCATCTTCACCAAGTTTGTTAAACGCATCAACAAACCGTCCAATTGGCGGTTGGGATGTCTTAGGTAATGATTTTGCGTTTTTCATTAGTTCTGGGAACTGGTCATTAGTAATTGTTTCCCGTTCCACATATACAGTTCCATCAATCATTACCGTTAATGGAATAACAGTAATGTCATACTTTTTTATTTCTTCTTCTGTTAATCCTGCAGAGGAATCACAAACGATCTTAATCTTTCCCATGAAAATTCACTCTTCCTAGAAAATGTTATGTTATAATAATCTAGTCCTTAAAACTAGATGATAAAGTTTCATGAACCATTATGCGATATAAATTTGCGATGGTCAACTTGTTTATTTATTATTTAAGTATAGCAAAAGTAGCGGTAAAATTCATCGCTACATTACATGAAAGGGGTAGAAAAATGGAAAAAAGCAGCGGATCAAAGCATTCAGTAATTATTGAGATTGGCAATGCAATTACCCACGGGATCGGCCTTGCCCTTGCAATCGCTGGTTTAGTATTGTTAATCGTCAAGGCTGTTAGGACTGGAAGCCCAATGAGAATCGTTACATTCACAATATACGGAACCACCCTTGTATTATTTTATCTTTTCTCTACACTTTATCATTCACTTTACTTCACCAGAGCTCGGCGAATCTTTCAAATCTTTGATCATGATTTTATTTACATCCTAATTGCTGGTACGTATACTCCTTATTGTCTTGTAAGTATTAAAGGCTGGCAAGGATGGACCTTATTTGGGATCATTTGGGCACTTGCAATTATAGGTGTTGTCTATAAAAGCATTTGGTTAAGGAAGAAAAGTCACTGGTCAACACTTTTATATGTCCTGATGGGCTGGTTATGTATTGTCGCCTTTTGGCCACTTTGGGATGCTCTAGGTCCCGTTGGCTTTGGCTTGCTCTTTGCCGGTGGCTTAACCTTTACAATTGGCGCGCTATTTTACAGTCGGCCAACGCAGTATACCCATCTTATCTGGCATATTTTTGTACTAGGAGGGACTACCTTTATGTTCTTCTCAATCCTTTTATTTGTTTAACTCCCAGGTTTCAAACCAACAACTAGTCTGACCATCCTCGTTAACTTCATCACGATTAATCAAATGCCATTGATCATAATTGATCGATGGCATTTTTACGTCACCATCATAATGACCATTGATGACCGTTCGTTCAAGCTTGTTTACTAGTGGCATCATTAAGGAAAAAATTCGTGCTCCGCCAATCACATATACTTGATTGTCCGGTAACGCATCAATCAGCTGATCAAGGGTTTCAACATCATGGACAACTGTAACCTGATCATTAGCAATCGATTGATGAGTTAAGACAATATTCTGCCGCTGTGGTAATGGTTGACCAATCGAATTATAGGTTTTCCTTCCCATAATGATTGGGTGATTGGCTGTTAATTTGCGAAAATGTTCTAAGTCTGCTGAAACATGCCAAGGCAGCTGATTGTCCTTCCCAATCCAACCATCAAGATCCTCAGCCCAAATAAAATTAACTTCACGCATTTTTCTTTCTCTCCTTAATTAATTAAACCGCAACTGGTGCCTTAATGGCAGGTTCGTGGGTGTAGCCTTCCAACTTAATATCACTCATCTCATATTCGTCAATTGGCTTTGGTTCATCCGGTAATATTAGCTTTGGCGCCTTATGCGGAGTTCGTGATAATTGTTCCTTGATCTGTGAAAGATGGTTCAAGTAAATATGAGCATCCCCTAAGGTATGAACAAAATCGCCCACCTGTAACCCACATTGATGAGCAATCATATGCGTTAACAATGCATAGCTGGCAATATTAAATGGCACCCCAAGAAAGATGTCAGCACTTCGCTGATAAAGTTGACAACTTAGCTTTCCATCATTCACATAAAACTGGAACATCGTATGACATGGAGGCAAGGCCATTGATGGAACATCTTCAGGATTCCAGGCGGAAACGATCATCCGGCGTGAATCTGGAGTCGTCTTTATTTGGTGAATCACATTAGCGATCTGGTCAATTGTTTGTCCATTACTAGTTTTCCAGTGACGCCACTGGCTTCCATAAACTAAGCCTAAATCACCATATTTTTTAGCAAAATCATCATCGTTAACAATCCGGTCACAAAAATCACGTTTTTCTTTTAAATAAGCCTTTTTAAACTCAGGATCCTGAAGCCAACGATGACCAAAGTCTGTCATATCTGGACCATGATATTCATCACTTTCTACCCATTTTTTAAATGCCCATTCATCCCAAATATGATTTTTATGCTTTAAAAGGAATTGAATATTAGTGTCTCCCCGAAGGAACCATAACAATTCACTTTTAATTAAGCCAAATGGAACCTTCTTGGTTGTAAGTAGCGGAAACCCTTCTTCAAGATTAAACCGCATCTGATAACCAAAAACAGATCTGGTTCCCGTACCAGTACGATCACTTTTAGTGTGCCCATGATCCAGTACATATTGCGCTAAATTTAAATATTGTTGTTCATTTTCATTGATTGTCATTACGTATCCTCACTGTTAGTCAATGTAGTTACTTAAATATTCCCACCGCGCTGTTTTATCGTCAATTTCTTTTTTTACCTGGTCTAGCTCCTTTTGCAATTCAGCTAGTTTTTGATAATTGGCAGACTGTTCAGTCATCTGTTTCTCAATTGACTTACGCTTATTATCAAGTTGATCAAGATCATCGTCAATATGATCCCATTCCAACTTTTCCGCATAAGTTAGCTTAGTCTTCTTCTTTTCGCTTGAACTTGGCATTGGCTGTTGACGCTTGGCAGTTTGTTGCTTTTTTGCAGCTCGTTTTTGCTGCTGCTCTTCTTCAGCCTGCTTTTTAGCATCGGTAAGGTAATCAGTAAAACGTCCAGTGTAGCGTTGAATATCACCATTACCATGGAAAATTAATAAATCATCAGCTACTTTGTCCAAGAAATAGCGATCATGAGAAACTGTAATAACTGTTCCAGCAAAGTTATCCAGGTAATCTTCCAAAACCGTTAATGTTCCAATATCAAGATCGTTAGTCGGTTCGTCAAGAAGAAGGACGTTGGGCTGCTGCATAAGAATTTTCAGCAAGTACAGACGGCGCTTTTCACCACCCGAAAGTTTCCTAATCAACGTTCCGTGCATAAAGCGGGGGAATAAGAATCGTTCAAGAAGCTGGGTAACACTAAGCTTATTGCCGTCCTTATCGGTAACATTTTCAGCAATTTCACTCAGAAAACTAATCATTCGTTTATCATCGTCAATTCCCTCAGTTTGCTGAGTATAGTAACCAAGCTTTACCGTTTCACCAATTTTGAGCACTCCGCTATCCAACGGTACTCGTTGCGCAATTACATTCAACAGACTGGTCTTCCCTGCACCATTTTCACCGGTAATTCCAATTCGATCGCCAGCCTGAACCAACCAATCAAAATTATGGAGAATCTGGTGATTACCCAGGGTCAGATCAGCATTCTTAAACTTAATCACATCTTTACCGAGCCGTTGAGAACCTAAATTGATTGAAATATCTTCGTCAGTTTTTAGATTACCAACCTTATCTTCAAGCTCATGGAAACGATTAATCCGTCCCTTTTGCTTGGTTGATCGTGCCTTTGCACCGGTTCGCATCCACGCTAATTCCTTCTTGTATAACTGTTGATTCTTTTTCTCGGTATCTTTAGCTAACTCTACTCGTTCTGCCTTTTGCCGAACAAAATCTTGGTAATTACCATCATAATGATAAAGTTTACCAAATGACAGTTCCCAAATGTGATTAGTAACTTGATCGAGGAAGTACCGATCGTGAGTTACCAAGAGAACAGCTCCCTTATAAGAAGCAAGAAAATCTTGAAGCCAGACTACTGAATCAAGATCTAAGTGGTTAGTTGGTTCATCTAAAAGCAATAAATCCGGGTGTTGAATTAATACTTGGGCTAATCCTACCCGTTTTTGCTGACCACCAGATAATTCACTAACCCTTTGACTAACATTCTTAATTTTTAATTGGGTAAGGATCGTTTTAACCCGGCTATCAGCTTCCCATGCATCCTCTTGATCCATCTTTGCTTGCAATTTCGTGTATTGATCCATTGCCTGAGGATCTTCGGGGTGGTTGCTAAAACGATCTAGCGCAAGCTCATATTCCCGAATAGTTTGAAAAACAGGCTGGTCACCTTCAAAGATTGCATCCATAATTGTTTTGGTCGGGTCAAGCGCTGGCTGCTGTTGTAAATACCCAATTGTATAGTCATTAGGTGTGGTAATTGAGCCGCTTTCCGGACTTGTCCGCTTACTAATAACGTTAAGAAGACTGGTCTTTCCACTCCCGTTAACACCGATTAAACCGATTCGATCGTTTTCGTTAATTGTAAAGGAGACATTATCAAACAGGGTTTTCTCACCATAAGTACTGGTTAATCCCTCAGCTTGCATTGTTTGCATCTCGTTTTATCCCTCTTTTTTTATTTTTTCTGCTTCATTAATTAAGGTTTCCCTATCATTAGGCAATTCGCCGTTAACAACCTGTACTGTTAGCTTCTTAATGATCTTTCCTAGTAATGGACCAGGCTTTACCCCTGTATCGTTAATTAGCACTCCCCCATTAACAGCCAGTTCTTTACCGCTTTTAATGGGTAATGAGTTGTACTGCTTCATTAATTGTTCATCAGGAATTGCCCAGCCATATAATTCTGCAACTTGATTAGCATCCTGAACAGCATTTCTACCAGCCGTAAAGAAAGTCAACGGTGATAACTTTTTGCTCTTCAACCCCTGAATTACTGGGATCATCTTTTTAACGTTAGTGATCAGTTCATTTGAGGTCTTCCAGCTGCGAAGGAACTTACTAGCCTCCCGTGAATCAAATCCCAATTGGGTCACAATAACTGCCCATACCTGTTCTGCATTCCGTAATTGCCAGTTATTTAGCAATAATAGTCCGCTTAATTCAGTTTGCTTTCCTGCTAACCCTGGACAATACTGATAAAGGCCAGTTCGCAGAAATTCATTCAGGCCTGCTACCGGGTTTTGTCCCATTAATAGTTTTTCAAACTCTACCCGAATTCTTTCAACCGCTATTTTTTCCAATAAAGCAGCGTTTTGTTTAATCCCTGCTAATGTTTCCGTTGCAATTACAAAATCCAGTTTACTAGCAAAGCGAACCGCTCGCATCATCCGCAAGGCATCTTCATGGAACCGCTCATTGGGATCGCCAACAGCCTTGATTAAATGATGTTTTAAGTCATCCAGACCATTAAAAAGATCAATCACCTCACCATTTTCCTTCAACGCGAGTGCATTAATCGTAAAGTCACGCCGTTTCAGATCCTCGCTTAACGACCGAACAAAAGTTACCTTATCAGGACGGCGAAAATCTTGATAGCCAGATTCGGTTCGAAATGTTGTGGTTTCGTATCCCGTCCCATGATCAAGAATCATCACTGTGCCGTGTTCGATCCCGGTATCAACAGTGCGGTTAAAAATCGCTTTAATTTCACTTGGATAAGCACTAGTAGCGATATCAATATCGTGGATTGAATCGCCTAAGATCGTGTCACGAACGCAACCACCCACAAAATAAGCTTCGAATCCCGCGTCCTCAATTTTTTGGAGTACCGGACGAGCAGGTTCAAAGATTGGCGGTAAGTGTTTGATGATCATTTAATCAAGTCCTTCATTTTTTAGTCAACCTCGATTATAGCAAATCTAGCAAGGGCGTGTGAACTGTTGTAGATTCTTTTCTTTTGAGTGGTTTTGGTTTAAAATGTTAGTTAAAGTAAATATCTGCTTATCAAGGAGACAAAACATGAATTACCCATACCAAGATCGTTTTCAATTATTCTTGAATCAACAGGGGCTGGCACCACTAACAATTAAGACCTACGATGCTACCCTAACCCATTTCTTTACTTTTCTCATGGACAATCGACCAGAATTCGCTGCTGAACCAAAATTAAAGAACCTAACTGAATCAGATGTGCGGGCCTTCCTAACTGCCCTAAAAGAAGATGAAAAGATTACCCTTAGCACTTACAACAAGAACCTTTCCCACCTGAATCGTTATTTTCGTTACCTCTTCACCCATCAGCTAATTAAGATTTACCCAACTCTGACAATCCATGGGAAAGCCACTAGCAACAACAAACGATTAACAACTAAGTGGCTTGAGAAGCTTCCTGATATTCTTCAGGATGAGCACCTCCACTTCTATACCAGATTAACCATTTTCTTATCAAGTCGCGGTTATACCGTTAGTGAATTTCTTGCTCCCGGTTTTGAAAACGTTTGGAATAAGCTTTCACCAACAAGCTCAACAGAAAAACAGTTTATCGCAAACTTCAATCAATTTATTCGGCCACTTCAAGAACTTCAACACTCTTCGCGGATCTTTCTTAAACAGCGCTTCTCACCGGATAATCCCGGACTATCAAATGCTGGTCTACATAAATACCTGTGTCAAGATGAAAGCTACCTTGGCTTTAGCTTAGCGCCCAAATTTCTCCACCAGTCATTCATCCTCTACGAACTTGGTCACCATCCAGAACTTTCTGACGGCCAATTAATGGAGAAACTAAGACTCGATCCAGCTTCACTATTGTATTATCAAAAGCAATTGATTAACCGGAAGTAATAAAATAGTCTCTTAATATTCAAATCAACTTGGATATTAAGAGACTATTATCTTTTTACCACTCAGATATTAATGTTGCTTTCTAAAGGACAACCCGAACCCAAATAATGCGGAGAAGGCGCCTATAAAGATTAACCCTAAGGAATCATTCTCACCTGTTTGTGGAAGTTGTCGGTTAGCTTTTTGTTGTGAATTCATTAATTTATTATCTGGAAATTCAGCCTTTTCCTTTGATGATAATAAATTAGCATTTGAATTTTCACTGTTTGAATAAGTACTATTAATTATTTTCGAAGCTACAAAACTACTGTCACTTGGTTTAGCCGCATTGGAGCTGGCACTACTACTGTCACTCGGTTTAGCAGCACTCGAACTAGCACTACTGTCACTTGGTTTGGCTGCACTCGAACTGGCACTGTTGTCGCTTGGTTTAGCGGCACTCGAACTAGCACTGCTGTCGCTTGGTTTAGCTGCACTGGAGCTGGCACTGCTGTCACTCGGCTTGGCGGCACTGGAGCTGGCACTGCTGTCACTCGGCTTGGCGGCACTGGAGCTGGCACTGCTGTCACTCGGCTTGGCGGCACTGGAGCTGGCACTGCTGTCACTCGGCTTGGCGGCACTGGAGCTGGCACTGCTGTCACTCGGCTTGGCGGCACTGGAGCTGGCACTGCTGTCACTCGGCTTGGCGGCACTGGAGCTGGCACTGC
>ERZ773269.188-NODE-188-length-71633-cov-5.491562_pt1 | contig 71633 bp, 65 predicted proteins | sample MGYA00511958_ERZ773269 | MGnify/ENA primary metagenome ERZ773269 (study PRJEB29015, sample SAMEA2737761) | human gut metagenome | biome: human gut; feature: human-associated habitat; material: faeces | place: China | collected 2012 ... | reverse complement strand
AAGGTATTTCCGCTTTTTAATTATTCAGTTGTAACACATGTATTGTAATCCTACATAAAAGTTTAGTAAAAATTCACATTTATTTTGTATGATATGGTGTATTATAAAAGGATAAAAGCGGAGGGATAAATTATAATGAAGAGAAAAATTACAGCAGCGGCGGCATTTGCATTGTGTGTGGCAATGGGAGTCTGCGCATGCAGTCCGTCTGAAAAGGAAGATACATTTACGGGAAAGGAAAAGGAAGAGCTTGCGTGGCAGCCGAATCTTGACCGGATTTCCCCTGAAGTATATGCAGATATCAGTAATCTTGACCTGAAGCCGGGGACGTATATATCAGTCATCGGAAAGAGAGAGGGAACGGCTTACTGGAGCGAAGTGCAGGCCGGAGTTGAGCAGGCGGCGGAAGACATTAATAAGCATCTGGGATATAAAGGGGAGGACAAGATAAAAGTTCTTTATAACGCTCCGGCAGACAGTGAGAATATTGACGAACAGGTGAATATCCTTGACGAGGAGCTGGCGCGATATCCGGATGTGATCGCTGTTGCAAGCGTAGCGGAAGATGCGTCGGCTGTTCAGTTCGATCTTGCGGCAGAAAACGGAATTGCAGTCGTGGCATTTGATTCGAGGAACAATTATCAGGGAATTCAGTGCACCTGCATGACGGATAATGTGGCGGCGGCAAAAGAAGGGGCTCGGAAAATGAGCGAGGCGATCGAAGAAAAAGGAGAGATTCTGTTGATCGCACAGGATTCTGTTTCGGGAACGGCAAAAGAGCGAACAAAGGCAGTGACAGAAGAAATTACGGCAAATTATCCGAATGTGAAGGTTGTAGAGACGATCTATATGGATCAGTTTGACGATCTTAAGATGCAGGCTGCAGCGGACGAACTCGGGGTGACGAAAGAGCAGCTTGCCGAGTGGACGGTGGAATCGTCCGGTCAGACTCCGGCAGATGAAGGGGAAGAAGCGATGTCGGAAGAGGTGCGCACGAAACTGGAAGATATTCGCGCTGTCGCGGACGGGATGACAGATGCGGATGTGGTTGCCCGTTATATGGAAAAATACCCGAACCTGAAGGGCTGTTTTGCGGTAAATGCCGATGCGGTTTTACTGGCAATGGATGCTTTTGAGACAGCAGAAAATGAAGAAGATATCGTGTTGATGGGATTTGATGCCGGAAAGGAACAGATCGCGGCATTGAAAAACGGAACGATAGATGGTCTTATTGTGCAAAATCCGTTCGGCATGGGATATGCGACAGTTGTGGCGGCGGCGCGGGCTGCGCTTGAGATCGGAAATGAGGCAACCGTCGATACAGGATATGTTTGGGTGGATAAAGAAAATATGGACGACCCGGACGTGAAGGGGATGCTTTACGAATAGTCTTCGTCAGGCGTAAGCGGATGCTTTACAAATAGTTTTCGTCAGGCGTAAGCGAGGAAACTCTGTTTTCCATTAGCGGGTAAAGAGTTACCCGCTCCGACTGAGTGAAAAGATAAATTCAGTGCCGACTCCTTCGGTACTTACTACATTAATATGCTCGTCATGAGCTTGAATAATTTCTTTTACGATGGACAGGCCAAGGCCTGTCCCTTTTTTATCTTTGCCGCGGGAAAGGTCTGATTTGTAAAAACGCTCCCATATTTTAGTCTGCTCTTGCCGCGGGATTCCGATTCCGTGATCTTTTACGGAAATAAATACTTTTTCGTTCTTTTCACTAACCTCTACAGTAATCAAAGAATCGTTTTCGCTGAATTTAATTGCATTATCGATCAAGTTATAGAGGACTTGCTGGATCTTACGTTTGTCTGCCAAAACAAAAACAGCATCAGGCATGAGAAGCAGTTCGATGGAAATATGTTTTTGGGTACAGGCAGATTCAAAAGATGCGGCGGTACTTTTCAGAACTTCCTGTATGTCAAAATCTGACTTGTTAAGAAGAAGTTCTTTTGTATCGAATTCATTTAATGTCAGCAGATCTCGCGTGAGGTCGGTGAGACGCTCTGTTTCAAACAAAATAATATTTAAATATTTTCCGTACAATTCAGGCGGGATCGTTCCGTCGGCCATTGCCTCAACATATCCTTTTATGGACGTGAGAGGAGAACGAAAATCATGAGAGACATTTGCGACAATTTTTTTTTGATAGTCATCCATATCTTTCAGTCTGACTGCCATGTAATTCAGTGAAGCAGAGAGATATCCGAGTTCATCATGAGTGTGTACCGGAATCTCATAGTCAAGATTTCCGATAGCGTATTGTTTTGCCGCTTCGGAAATCTGCCTGAGCGGACGATGGATGAAAAACTGCACGCCGAGGAGAAAGATAAGAGAAAGTGCGAAAATGACTGCTGTGGAGATGTATACCTGAGTCATGATCGGAGCGCATCTCTCTTCGATGGCAGAGACGGGACTGTGGATCAGAAGGTATCCCTTTGTAGAAAAACCTTGTGTCACAGGCGCCATAACGGTGATCATATCTTCGTCAAAATATCCGTGATATGTACCTGTAATATAGCGGTTTCCGCCGATTTCGGCAGGGTTGAAGTCTTTGATCCTATCAGGACATACAGTGTCTTCTAAACTGGAAGAGGTAAGTGTTCTTCCGGTACTGTCTACGAACCAGATAGAAGCGTTGAAGTACAGTCTCATTGCAGACAACTGTGACTGGACGTTATAGATGGAAGAATCGCCGGAGAAGTAAGATGGGAGATAATCATTGGCAACAAAAGTAGCTTCTCTGTAAAGCGTATGAGAAGTGTCTTCGGTAAGCTTATCTGTCACAAGCTGCTCTGTAAGCGTTGCAGTTGAGAATAGACATAAAAATCCAAATATGATATAAAGTGCAATAAATTTAATGTGCAGAGTGCTTCTCATACGCGGTAGTCTCCTGTTTATCTGTTATTTTGTCTCAAATTTATAGCCGATGCCCCATACGGTTCCTAATTTCCAATGAGGATGATCTTTAAGTTTTTCCCGGAGACGTTTGATATGGACGTCGACAGTGCGGGTGTCACCGAGATATTCATAACCCCATATACGGTCAAGGAGCTGCTCCCTTGTAAATACCTGATTCGGAGATGAGGCGAGACAGTATAAAAGCTCCAGTTCTTTTGGCGGCATTTCAACAGTGTTTCCGTCACAGAGAACAGAATAATTTGTCAGGTTGATGGTCAGTCCTTCATACTCGACACACTTTGGCTTTTCCGCCTGGGACGGTTCGTTTTTTATCGGATGATAACGGCGAAGAACGGCGCGCACACGCGCAATCATTTCTTTTGAATCAAAAGGCTTTAAGATATAATCGTCCGCACCGAGTTCCAGACCGAGTACTTTGTCGAATATTTCCCCTTTCGCCGAAAGCATAATAATCGGCACGCCTGATTTTGCCCTGATCTCCCGGCATACTTGATAGCCGTCGATGCCCGGAAGCATAAGGTCAAGAAGAATCAGATTCGGTTCGTATGTTTCAAATGTGCTCAAGGCGTCTTCTCCGTTAAATACTATTTTTGTGTCAAAACACTCTTTTGTAAGATAGAGAGAGATAAGTTCTGCGATATTTTCATCATCGTCAACGATTAGTATTCTTTGTTTTCCGATCATATTTTTCCTCCGTTTTATGGGTGAACCCGTTATCCGAGCTCAACGATTGTGACTCCGGCATCGCCTTCTCCGAACTCGGCAAGGCGGTATGATTTTACATGTTTTTGTCTTCTGAGATATTCGTGGATTCCTTTTCTTAAAGCTCCGGTTCCTTTTCCGTGAACTACGCGTACGCTGTTTAGATGCGAGAGCAGGGCGTCATCTAAATATTTATCCAGTTCGGCGACCGCTTCGTCTACTGTTTTTCCGAGCAGATTGATCTCAGGACTTACAGAAAGTGACTTGCTCATCTTGATCTTGCTTTTTGCCGTACGGTTCATCCGCTTCGGTGCGTAAGGCGATACTTCTTCGATAATTTCCAAATCGGAAATATTGACTTGTGACCGAAGGATTCCCATCTGAACTGTGACGTTGCCTCTTGCATCGGGGAGAGAGCCGATGGTGCCGGTCAGATTCATACTTAATACTTTTACAGATTCTCCGAGTTTGAAATCAGACGGTTTGTAAGTCTTTTTCGGTTTGTTTGTTTTCAGTGAAGCAGAAGCGGAAGTATCTTTGATCTTTTTGCGCAGACGCTCCCGTTCTTTTTCCATTTCAGCGGCGGAGATATTCTCCTTTCCGAATTTGTGAAAATTGCGGATCGTCTCGTCGGCAACTTCTTTCGCTTCTCTTAGTATTGCATTTGCTTTTTCATTTGCTTCACGGATGATGCGGTCACGTTGTTCTTCGAGCTTTTCCTGTTTTTGTACAGCCTGCCGTTTTAAAGTTTCGGCCTCTTTTTTATAAGCGGCAATTTCAGCCTGTTCTTTTTCGATCGTGCGTCTGCTTGCCTCAAGATCGCTTAGGAGATCTTCAAAAGAGACGTCTTGTTCACTCAGACGTTTTTTTGCATCGTCGATAATATAGCCGGGAAGTCCGAGCTTTCCGGAAATCGCAAAAGCATTACTTTTACCCGGAATACCGATGAGAAGCCGGTAAGTCGGCCGGAGACTTTCCACATCGAATTCACAGCAGGCATTTTCAACGCCCGGGGTAGAAAGGGCATAGATTTTCAGCTCGCTGTAATGGGTTGTTGCCATAGTGCGTATGTTTCGCTTATGGAGATGCGATAAAATAGCAATGGCAAGGGCCGCTCCTTCTGTCGGGTCGGTTCCTGCGCCTAATTCGTCGAAAAGAACGAGAGAACGATCGTCGACCTTTTTCAAAAAGGAAACAATATTTGTCATATGTGAAGAAAATGTACTCAGACTTTGTTCTATGCTCTGCTCATCTCCGATATCGGCGTAAACCTGTCGGAATACGGCGATTTCCGAACGGTCGCCTGCCGGAATATGAAGTCCGGCCTGCCCCATGAGGGTGAGAAGTCCGACCGTTTTTAAAGAGACGGTCTTTCCGCCTGTATTAGGTCCGGTGATGATGAGAAGAGAAAATTCATCGCCGAGAGATACGGTGATCGGGACAACTTTCTTCTGGTCGAGAAGAGGGTGGCGTCCTTCCCGGATACGGATACGTCCTTCTTCATTTAGAATCGGACGACTTGCGCGCATAGTAAGAGCAAGAGCGCCTCTTGCAAAAATGAAATCCAGATCGGTGAGAGATCGGTAGTCTGTTCGGATCTCTTCGATATATTGTGCGGCCTCTTCGCTTAAAGAAGCAAGAATCTTTCGGATCTCATCCTGTTCTTGTACATATAATTCTTTTAAGTCATTGTTCAGTTTTACAATAGCCATAGGTTCAATAAATAATGTAGAACCGGATGCGGACTGGTCATGGATCAGCCCTTGTACCTGACTGCGGTATTCGGCTTTGACAGGGATACAATAGCGGTCGCCGCGCATTGTGATCAGAGCATCCTGCAGGTACGTTCTTAAAGAACCGTTTACAAGACCTGAAAGTGTTGTGTGAACACGGTCGTTGAGATTATTTATGCTCCTTCGGATATGCTTTAGCGCACTGCTTGCGTCATCACTGATTTCATCTTCGGAAATGATGCATCTTTCAATTTCATTTGAAAGAGGTGTGAGCGGCTCAAGTCCGTCAAAATAAATATCAAGACAGTCGGCAAGATCTTCCTGCGTGTCATGCCGTCCGTATGACTTGGCCCGCGCAGTGTTTGAAAGAAGACGGCAGATGCGGAGAAGTTCCGCTGTATTTAGAGCGCCTCCGATCTCAAGTCGTTTGAGAGATTCTTCCACAGGAGCTGCGTCGCCGAAAGAAATCCGCCCCTTTTTAATGATCCTTGTAAAAGCGGCGGCGGTCTGTTCCTGAAGCAAATCGATCTTCGTAAGATCCGTTACCGGTTTCAGCCGTCGGCAAAGTTGTTTTCCGCGGAAAGAACTTGCCTCATTTTCCAACATGGAAATAATTTTATCAAATTCAAGTTTTATTAATGTTTTGTTATTCATAAATCTTCACCTGTCTGTAATGTTTGTATCCTCATTCTACTCTATTATCCGTATAAAGAAAAGGACTTTCAGGAAGTAAGAAAAACCTTTTCATAGAGGATTGAATCAGGTATACTAGAATTTGGAGGAAAATAAGTCCATGCCGAGTGATAAAGAACAAAAAAAATCGCCCGAAGAAGAGGCGGAAGAGAAGAAATATTCTTTTTTACAAGAAAAGATAAAAGGGAAACAGGGCAGCAGGGAAACGCTTATAAAACAATTTATCCGAATTGCGATCTATGGTCTGATATTGGGGATGTTTGCCTGCTTAGGTTTTTTTGCGCTTAAACCGTGGATGCAGCAATGGTTTGCGGGAAATGCAAAGACTGTGATGATCCCCGAAGATGAACAGGCAGCGGAAGATTCTGAGAAAAATCAAGAGGGAAAAGAAGATCCTGCGCTCGATGCGGAAAGTTATGAAGAGATGACCGCCGGGTTGAATGAACGTGTAAAAGAGGCGAGAAAAAGTATTGTTTCTGTATCTTCTGTATCTGAAAAGGCAGATTGGGACGGAGAGATGACAGGAATTTTGCAGAGTGTTACAGGTGTTATCGCCGGAGATAACGGCCGGGAATTTTTGATTATCGCCGACAGTTCGATCTGCACAGGCGCTTCTGCATGGAGAGTGACAATTTCCGATGGAAAAAGCTTCGATGCAGCGCTGAAAAAGGTCGATAATAACAGAAAGATAGCAGTGTTCGGCATCGGGAAACATGTCGTAGATGAGGATGACAGCGGATTGATCAAAGTAGCCGTTTTAGGTAATTCAAAGAAAGTGGCGCAGGGAGATGCAGTGATCGCTCTCGGAAATATATTTGGATATGCAGACGGAATGTCTTACGGCGTTGTCAGCGCATCGAATTATAAGGCGACATTTTTCGACGGAGAATGCGCAGTGATCGCGACAGACATTCCGGCAGAGGAACAAGGAACAGGCATGTTGTTTAACATGGATGGCGAAGTGGTAGGGATGATTTCTTCATCCGTATGGAACGACACAGGAAAAAATGTTGTGAATGCATATGGAATTTCAGATTTGAAGCCGATTATAGAATTGCTCATCAATGGGAAAAGCGTTCCATATATCGGAATTTACGGAACAACGGTGACGGAGCAGCTTGCAGAAGAACATAAAATGCCGTCAGGTATTTATGTGGCAGATGTTGATCCGGATTCACCGGCGATGGCGGCGGGAATACAAATCGGAGATATTATATGTGAAGCATCGGGAGAAGAGATAAAGGATATTGCCGCATACCAAAACATTGTGATAGGCTCGTCTGTAGGAGAAACGATGGAGTTTGTCGGAAAACGGCTCGGTTCAGACGGATATGTCAATATAAAATTTTCTGTCGTGACCACAGAAAAAGAAGAAGTTAAATAAAGAAGCGGGAATGAGAAAATAAGAAAAGAAGAAGTTTGGTAAGAAGCAGGAATGAGAAAATAAGAAAAGAAGAAGTTCAGTAAGAAGCAGGAATGAGAAAATAAGAAAAGAAGAAGTTCAGTAAAAAAGCAGGAATGAAAAAATAAGAAAACAGATTAAAAGAAATAGAACATAGAGAAATAAAGAAAAAATAGAAAGAGGAATAGCGAGACATGAGATATATCAGTGGGTTACATGAAGGAGAAACAATCAGAAATATTTATCTGTGTAAGGGAAAACGTTCGGCTGAAACAAGAAACGGAAAACCATATGACAACGTGCTTTTGCAGGATAAGACAGGAACGCTTGACGGAAAAGTATGGGACCCGAATTCGCAGGGGATTGCGGACTATGATGAAAAAGATTTTATAGAAGTATATGGAGAAGTGATCAATTATAACGGAAATCTGCAGATTAATATAAAACAGATCCGCAAAGCCGGTGAAGAGGAATACAACCCGGCAGATTACATGCCTACCACAGAGAAAAGCGTTGACGGGATGTATGAACAGCTGACAGAGTTTATCCGTCACATTTCCAATCCGTATCTGAAAAGTCTGTTAGAATATTTCTTTGTGAACGATCAGGAATTTATTAAAAAATTCCGGTCACATTCTGCAGCGAAAACGGTACACCACGGATTTTCGGGAGGACTGCTGGAACATACGTTGAGCGTACTTCGGATGTGCGAATATTTTGCCGGATCATATGGAATTTTAAACAAAGATCTTCTGTTGACAGCGGCAATGTGCCATGACATCGGAAAAACAAGGGAACTTTCGTCATTTCCGGACAATGATTATACAGATGAAGGACAGTTGATAGGGCATATTGTGATCGGAGTGGAAATGCTCGACGAGGCAATCAGGACAATACCGGATTTTCCGGTTCGCCTTGCAAATGAATTGAAACACTGTATTATCGCCCACCACGGAGAGTTGGAATACGGTTCTCCGAAAAAACCGGCGCTTGCGGAGGCGGTAGCGCTGAATCTTGCGGATAATGCAGATGCAAAAATGCAGACTTTGACGGAAATATTTAAAGGGAAAACAGGTACAGACTGGTTAGGATTTAACCGATTGTTCGATTCTAATTTGCGTAGAACGTCAGGAGCGTAAACAGAAAAAGCCGATTGTAGGCGGCGGACAGATCGTAACTATACGGTATTTCCGGTGGGGAAATATGTGCGCAGATGCGGATGTGCAAAAAATGCAGGAAAACAGAAAGAAAAGGGAAGATATGTGTATGCAGAAAAATGATACTGTAGTTGTTGAAATCACGGATATCGGTGTCAACGGAGAAGGAATCGGAAAGATAGACGGATATACGCTGTTCATAAAAGACGCTGTAATAGGAGATGTTGCAGAAGTTAAAGTGATCAAGGCTAAGAAAAATTATGGATACGCCCGATTGATAAACGTGCTTGAACCGTCAAACAGCCGGGTTGAACCTAAGTGTCCTTTCGCAAGAAAATGCGGGGGTTGTCAGATTCAGGAAATGTCCTATGAAAAGCAACTTGAGTTTAAAGAAAGAAAAGTCAGGGGAAATCTTGAACGGATCGGTGGTTTTCCATCTGAACTTCTGGAGCGCACAAAAGAGCCGATCATTGGGATGGAAACTCCGTTTTATTATAGAAATAAGGCGCAGTTTCCGTTTGGAACAGACAAAGAAGGAAATCCCGTAACAGGATTTTACGCAGGCCGTACACATGACATTATAGCAAATACAAACTGCATTCTCGGTGCAGCGGTAAATGAACATATTTTAGAGAGCATTCTTGATTTTATGAAAAAATATAAGATCCGTTCCTATGATGAAAAAACAGGAACGGGTCTGTTTCGTCATGTGCTGCTTCGTTATGGATTTACGACAAAAGAAATCATGGTGTGTTTTGTTGTGAATAAAGATAAAGCGGATAAAAGCGGAGAATGGTTTCCGCATCAGAAAGAGTTGGTGGAAGAGCTTGCTAAAATTGACGGAATGACGAGTATAACGGCAAGTCCCAACACAAAGCGAACAAACGTAATTATGGGAGATACGTTTGAGGTGCTTTGGGGGCAAGGATATATTACAGACTATATCGGCTCAGTGAAATATCAGATTTCTCCTTTGTCGTTTTATCAAGTAAACCCGGTACAGACGGAAAAATTATACTCTCAGGCGCTTGAATATGCAGGCTTAAAAGGAGATGAAACGGTTTGGGATTTGTACTGTGGCATCGGAACAATTTCTTTGTTTCTTGCGCAGAAGGCAAAACAGGTTTACGGCGTGGAAATCGTGCCCCCTGCGATTGATGATGCAAGAGAAAACGCACAGTTAAACGGAATAGAAAACGCACAGTTTTTTGTGGGAAAATCTGAAGAAATCCTTCCGAAATACTATAAAGATTATGAAGAACAGCACGGAGGAGAAAAGGCACACGCGGATGTGATCGTCGTAGATCCGCCTCGGAAAGGGTGCGATGCCAAATTGCTGGATACCATTTTGAAGATGCAGCCGGAGAGGATTGTTTATGTAAGCTGCGATTCCGCAACATTGGCAAGAGATCTGAAAATATTGTGCGAAGGGGCACAGGAAGACGAAAAAACAGCAGGGTATCAGATTGAGAAATGGAGAGCGGTTGATCAATTTCCGATGACGACACATGTTGAGACGGTCTGTTTGCTGTCTAAGAAAGATAAATAAGTACCAAAAAGTGGCGTATTTCCGGGCTTTTTGCGAGGTTTGCGCCATCACGGGAGCCTTGCGAAAGGTCCGGTTTTCTTGTATGGAAACATATCCACTAAGTGAATTTGCCGGACAGCAAAAAATGAGTGGTAGGGTTTAGGCTGTGGATTAGATGTCAGGGGTTGTGGCACGGGAATAGATGACAGAGCCGACCGCAGTTCAGCCTACTCGATACTAAGGGGCAGACTTGGCAGTGGATTGGATGTAGAAAGATATATATTACGGAGGATGAATAATGAGCAAAAATGCGCAAATTTTACTTGAAAATCTTATCGAGCAAGAATTTCAGGGTAATGAGAGCTATGGAAACATATCTGACTATTTTGAGTTTTTCTCCGCTAGTCAGATATTGAAAAACCAAGGATTAAGTGATGATGAAATCGAAAATGGAATTGTTGGAAAAGGACTTGATGGGGGGTGTGATTCTATCTATTTGTTTTTAAACAATTTGCTTATCACACCTGATATAGTAGAGCATATCTCAGCGCCAAAAGATTCTATATTAGAACTCATTATAATACAGTCAAAAAAGACTACATCGTTTGGTGAAGACGCGATTATGAAATGGAAAACAGTCTCTAGTAATCTTCTTGATTTATCAAATACAATAACGGATTTTAGTACACGGTATAATGCAGATGTTCTTGAAGCATTCACAACATTTAGAGATACATATACCAAATTAATAACAAGCAGGATAAAATTGAAATTTCGATTTTATTATGCAACTTTGGCATCAGATCTACATCCCAATGTTGAGCAACAAGCAGAGGAGTTAAAAAGTACAGTAAAGTTATTATTTCCGAATGCTTCGGTTGAAGTTGAATTTATTGATTCAGACAAGTTGTTTGACATGTATAATTCGGTCATTGAAAATAGAGTGAATTTAAAATTTGCAGATATTCCGATATCACCCAACCAGAAAAACTATGTTGCATTGGTGGACTTAAAAAGTTACTATCATTTTATTGTGAATGATAGTGGAGAAATTAGAAAAAGCTTTTTTGACTCGAATGTGAGAGATTATCAAGGAAAAAACAATGTAAATAGCAGTATTTCTGAAACGTTGCATCGAGTTGATAATAATGATTTTTGGTGGCTTAATAATGGAGTGACAGTGTTAGCTTCAGAAGCAACTTTGGTAAATAATCGTGAGCTACAAATAGTAAACCCAGAAATTGTAAATGGACTGCAGACTTCGATGGAAGTCTATAATTATTTTTCCGAAAATAAAGAGGCATTAGAAGAAGAAAAGCGTTCTATTTTACTGAGAATTATTGTTCCTGATAATGAGGAGTCCAGAGATCAAATAATCTTTGCAACGAATAATCAGACAAATATTCCTAAAGCAACCTTGCGAGTAACAGATCCTATACACCTTCAAATTGAAATGTATTTTAAGAGCAGAGGCTTGTTCTATGATAGAAGAAAGAATTACTATAAAAATCAGGGACGTAAACCAGCTGAAATTGTTGGAGTGTCATTCCTAGCGCAGTGTCTTATTACGATTTTCTTGAAAAAACCAGACTATGCAAGAGCTCGTCCCTCAACATTGTTGAATGACGAGAAAACATATCAAGAATTATATGAGAAGAACAATGACCTAGAAGTCTTTTATAGAGTTGCTCTTTTAGGTAAGAAAATTCAGAAAAATGTTAAAAGCGTATCTGATTATTCTCCGGCAGAAAAAAGTGATATTTTGTACTATGTGCTTTATGCGGTTATTGCCCGTGTATTAAACAAGCGAGATATTAAACCTTCAGATATAAAGACATTAGATTTAAATTCTGTGACGGATAGTATTATTGTAGACGTTAGAGATAGAGTATATGAGATTTACAAACAGCATGGTGGCAATGGAAGAGTGGCTAAGAGCGCTGAATTTATTCAGTATATAGATGCAATATTAGAAGAATAAAAAATAACCCTCTCAGCCATCATGGTCGAGAGGGTTTCGTGCGTCTATAGGATTATGCATCAACATCAATGCTGACCCCGGATTTCAGTTCGACTGTGATGCGGTCATCCCAGATGGTTATCTGCTTGACCCAGCGTCGCACCAGTGACTCGTCGAACTCGGTGAGGTGGGCGGTCTGCTGGAAGATGTAATCCTGCAGGTCGTTGATTCGTTTTATTTGCTCATCCCTTGCAGCAGTATCGACTGTTGTCTGCTGGCGGAGTTCTCGAAGCCTGAATATTTCATCGGCAATTTCGTCATAGGCTTCTTTGCTCTGGGCTTTCTGGATGAGCTCTTGTTGCAGGGCCATCAGCTTCTCGTCGATGTTCTCAACGGAAGTGACCTGTGAAGCTCGGATAACCGAAGCGATGTTAAGCTGCAGCTGTGCCTGATAGCTACTTTTGTCTCCAAGCATCTGGTTGATTGCTTTGACGACGGCATCCTGAAGGACCAGCTCATTGATGGTTCGGGCGTGGCATTCCAGTCCGGTTGATTCCAGTCTGCTGATGCAGCGCCAGACGATGGACTTGACACCTCGATTGTTCCAGTGGAGCCTACGGAACATTTCGCCGCATTCGCCGCAGATGACGATTTGCGAGAAGCAGTGGTTGCAGCTGTAGCTGCGCTTCTTACCATTGGCACTGGTCTTGACCACTCGTCTGCGGACTAGTTCTTCCTGAACCTGCAGGTAGATTTCCTTCGGAATAATGGCTTCGTGGTTACCTTCCACATAGTACTGAGGCATGAGGCCATTGTTCTTAACTCTTGTTTTATTCAAGAAGTCGGTGGTGTAAGTCTTCTGGAGAAGAGCATCACCAATGTATTTCTCATTTCGGAGAATCTTGTTGATGGTGCTGGTATGCCACTTAGCTTTACCTGCTCCGGTGAGAATGCTGTCACGCTCCAGACCGGCTGCAATCTTATCCATGCTGAGGCCTTCCAAGTATTCTCGATAAATGCGTTTTACAATTTCTGCTTGTTCCGGGTCAATGACAAGGTTGCCGTCCGCATCCTTTGTGTAACCGAGGAAGCGGTTATGGTTGATTTGCACTTTGCCTTGCTGATAGCGGAACTGGATGCCCATCTTCACGTTCTGGCTCAAGGATTGTGATTCCTGTTGGGCCAGTGATGCCATGATGGTGATTAGGATTTCTCCTTTGGCATCCATTGTGTTTATGGATTCCTTCTCGAATATGACCGGAATATTCATGTACTTGAGTTCTCTGATATATTTCAGACAGTCCAGAGTGTTTCGGGCAAATCGGCTGATGGATTTGGTAATAATCATATCAATTTTACCGGCCTTGCAGTCATCAATCATGCGGTTGAATTCTTCACGCTTTTTGGTGTTGGTGCCGGAGATGCCGTCATCTGCATAGATTCCGGTGAATTCCCAATCCGGGTTCTTCTGAATATATTCTGTATAGTGTTCTACCTGAGCTTCATAGCTGGTAGCCTGCTCATCGCTGTCTGTACTGACACGGCAGTACGCTGCGACTCGGAGCTTCGGTTTTTCTTCTTCCTTCTTGCGAGCGTTACTTCCAACTTGGCGTCTCGCAGGAATCAGCATTACATTTCCCATTATTGACTCTCACTTTCTATGAGGCTGTACAGGTATTCCGCTTGTCTGACGGGGTTATCATGTAAGGCAACATCGTCTTTCATATAAAAGTGGGTAGGTATCTGTATTTCCCTCATTTGTGTTTTCTTATTATTCCGTCCGAGCTTAGTGGCCCGGCGTATACGCTCTTCTTGCACTTTCTGGTAAGTATCCTTATCAATGATAGCTGGGTAGAAGTCATCACCAAGATAATGGGCTGTTTCCATCAATCGCTTAGCGGTTCCATGATAGGTTGGAATTCCTGCTTCTGCAGCTGCCTTCGATAAGGACATACCACTCAAATAATTCTTATAGAGCTGTCGGAGCTTAGTGGCAGCAGGTTTATCAATGACGGCAGTGCCGTTTTCAATCCGATAGCCAAAGGGTGTGTGCCCCATTTAATCACCAATCCTTTCTGTGAATGTCAGTCCACATTTCATAACAAATCGAATTTCATGTCGGCTTGCTACTTCGATGTGGTCTGCGTAGCTTTCAAAAAGCTCCTCACTGTAGGCCGTAAGCATATCGGCATGAGACACAAAGTGGAGCAATAGGTTTGTTTCCGTAACCTTTGCCGAGTCACCGGTCATGCAGATGGTGATAGCTTCAATATCAGAGCGGTAAGTCTCTGCCTGCAGGAGGAGGGCATTTGTTTCTCGATTGTATAAAATCTGGTCAATATAGCCTTGTGCCATCAGCTTTGTCAGGGTTTCTCGCTGCTCGCTATTCTGGGCCAGAAGAAGCTCCAAGTGTTGAATGCGTTGGATAGCTTCGTCGCCAGAGGAATTTTCAAGGGCTTTCAGATAAGGAGCAAGTATCAGGCGATGTCCGTAGATTAGCTTGTTCAGCATCGTTACGAAAGCGGCCTTTATCTCATCATCTCGGATGTACTTCATGCTACAAGCGGTTGTGTCCTTCAAGTGTGTATTGCAGGTCCAAGCTACATATTTATAGGTAGTACAAGGATGAATCCTGCGCTTGAAGGTGTCGCCACATTCTCCGCAAATGATTTTTCCTGAGAATGCGTAGCGTTGCTGGTATTTACCATTGCCTTTTTCGATACCTTTCTCAGCAGCTCTTTGTGCGACCAGTGCATTGGCAGCGTCAAAATCCTCATGGCTGATAATCGCTTCATGGTGGTCTGGAGCCATGTACTGGTCAACCTCACCATAATTGATGTGACGATTAAAGTTCTCATCGGTATAGGTCTTCTGAAAAATAACATCACCGGTATATTTCTCATTGGCAAGGATAGCTCGAATGGTAGTAGCGGTCCATTTGCTGTTTTTCTTGGACGCAATACCATCTGCATTCAATTCATCAGCAATAGCCTGAGTTCCTTTGCCGGAAAGGACATCAGCAAATATCCTTTTTACAATTTTAGCCTGCTCTGGATTGACGACTATGTTCTCGCCATTCCAATCGTAGCCGTAAGGTGTATAGCTGAGCTTGAAGGTTCCGTTCTGGAAGCGGCGTTTAATGGACCACTTGGCGTTTTCTGAAATGGAAGTGGATTCGCCTTCAGCCATACTACTGAGAATGGCAAGGAAGAGCTCGCTTTCCATTGAACCGGTGTTTATATTTTCCTTCTCAAAGAAAAGCGGAATATCTAAGCTCTGCAGTTTTCTTACAAGTGCCAAGCAGTCAGTCGTGTTTCGAGAAAAGCGGCTGATAGATTTTGTAATAACAAAGTCGATTTTCTTTGCTTCACAATCTGATATCAAGCGAAGTAACTCCGGACGTTTTTCAGCCTTGGTTCCTGTGATACCTTCATCGAAGTAGAGACCGGCGAACTGCCAATCCTCACGGGAATTGATGTATCGCTCATAATGGGTTTTCTGTGCTTCCAGACTTTCCAGCTGAGCATCACTGCCTGTTGAAACACGGCAGTAGGCAGCGACTCTGAGTTTCTTTTTTATGGTGATGTTATTCTGTGCACCTTCGATTTTTGTTACCTTCTTCACGGTAGTTCACCTCCCTTCGTTAGTGTCACATATTAGCTCTGAAAGCCTTATATATCAACGGATTTCGGGCATAATCTCCACCCAAAATGGAGAGAATGTCTCACGATTTTTCAGCGATAATTTGTTGAACTCTGACAAGGAAATAAGTCCAAGCTCTAGCATGTTTTCAGCCACTTTCTGCGCCTGAAAGAAGTTATAATCCTGTTCGATATCGGCCTGCTGGATGGGCTTAGGAGCAGCAGAAACCGGAATTGATGTTGTGATATTCTCTTGCATAATTGCCTCCAATCTGAGGAAGTTCCTCACTACTAAATGGAGGCGAGATAGCGGTTTGGCCGAAAAAAGATAAAATTATCTGCCTCCACTATCCAATGGAGGTGAAGTGAGCTTTTGAGCCATCAAAAATAAAAAAAGAGGGCCTGCAGGAGAAAACTCCAACAGACCCTGTGAAAAGGTGTGCCTTATAACTTCTTTGCAAAGTCCAGAGAAATCCATCCAGCTCCGGATTTGAGCTTGCCCCAAAGAGTAGCGCCTGCTCCCTTGGACTCCTGAACAATGGTAAAGATGCCCTTGCCAGTGAACTGACCGGTTCTGTCGTAGTTGGTACCCGGACCCTTACGGATATTCAGATTGGCGATGCTGACCTGAACCTTATAGGAAGTATTCTTGGAAGGAGTGGGTGCCGGTGTGGATGCTGCCGGGTAGACAGCATTTCCAGAGGCATCAAAAACCTTGTAGCCAGAATTCTCGTCTACCTTTTTCTTGGCATTGTCCAGTACCTTATAAGCTCCAATCTGACTCTTGGCATCAGACCAAGACTTGCGTACACGGTACATCTGAGTGGTAGGAGCAGTGCTGCCGCTACCAGAAGTAGTTCCAGAAAGCTCTGCGGTAACCTTCGCAGCCAAATCTCCAAGTCTGGCATAGAGCCAGTCACCCGGACAGGACTTGTTCGCAAACCATCTGTGGACAGTAAGTACCATCTCATTAGACTTCGGTGCATAATTTAAGGTCTTGTCCTTATTGGCAAACCATAAGAGCTTCTTCTTACCGTTACGCTTGCAGATATCCACACAGAGCTTGATGAGAGATGCGTAGACTTTATCGTTCATCCAGTAAGGCTCCTTGGTATCAGAAGCGCACTCGATGGTAACGGCTCTCTGGTCGTTGGCATTGGAAGAGGAGCACCAAGAACGGTTCTTCTCCTCGATATACAAGCCGACTCTGCCGTTTTTATCGATACCGTAGTTGCTGGATGCCTGCGTAGAGGCCTTGGCAAACCAGTCACCAAGGCCTTCTGCAGTACACTGACTCACAACACAGTGAGGTGTGATGCGGTCAATGGAATGAGTTCTCTGTCCAGAATGATTTGGACTCAGTTTGGTATACGCTACCATTTTGCTGTTTGTGTAAGCCATGTTAGTTTTCCTCCTTTGCGCTTCTGTCGTGAAGCTGTTCTAATACGACCTTGATTTTTTCAGGGACCGGAAGTCCGAGACGAGCTGCGTTTTCCAGAATGCTGACACCTTCATTGGAAATGTAGAAGAAGATGACCGCTGTACGAAGAACACTGCCAGAGCCGATGACGCGAGCATCAAGAATACTGCCAATACCAACGAGCAAGAAAATCAACACCTTTCTACAGATACCTTTGAATCCGACCTCGCTGGAGAGGGTGTGATTGCTAATGGCGCACATGACGCCAGTGACATAGTCGATGGCTACAAATGCGATGAGTGCGTAGAGCAATCCATCCCAACCTCCGAGAAAGTAGCCAAGCCAGCCGCCAATGCCGGTAAAGATGAGTTGAATCGTGTTCCAGAATTCCTTCATAGTAAATTCCTCCATTTCTGAAATTTGGTATAAGAAAAGCAGCTACTATCTGATAGCTGCGGATAAAAATTAAGCAGTCCTTTTCCACATGTAGCATGTGATATAGGGCTGCAAGTTATTGTGGGCACTGCCGGAACCAGTTGCGGCAGTGGAACCAGAGATAGTGTGCGAGTGAGAACCGGCGCTGGTAGTTGTCTTGTTGCTGACAGCAGTGTAGCCGGAAGTGGCGTCGATAAGCACTCGGTTGCCACCGCTGGTACCCCATGAGGCTTTCTGGTTCTTTAAGTCATGGGTATGCCCACCAGCGCTTGCTGTTGCCAGCGTACCTTTTGCATGTGTATGGGAAGGCATCTGCGCTGTGGTCAGTGTGACAGTAGAAGCACCACCTGTTTTTTCTGCTGTTGCAAAGTTTGTGTCGTTTGCATTCACGCCGACTGGAACACGGCCCGTTCCCCAAGCCACCCAAGTGCCTCCAAAGTAAGTGGAAGGGTTGGTGTTCTTGACACTCATGTAGATACTTCCGACAGGATAAAGAGCACCTGTGAATTCCTTGATGTAATCCTTCAGCAATTTGCCGTAGACCTTTACATCCCATTTTTCAGATACCTCAAAGCAGTTGTCTGTTTCAGATACCTTACCAACGGCCACACCCTTGCCACCACTCTTAAAGTCCATGACTACCGACGCTGTAGATACGATGTCTGTGATGCTGATAGTTGAGAATGCATCCTTCAAATCATAGCGGACCTCATAGGAGGTCTCGGTGGAAATCTTACCGCCACCAAAGGTGAAGGCCGTACCGGAATTGAAGCTGGCAGAGGCATTGGTCCACGTGCTACTTCCGGCGACTCGGTAGTAGGTGGAGCGAGTCACTGTATTCTTGGAGCTGCAGGAAGCAAAGCTGTAGGATACCGTTCCTTTGATGTAGGTTCCATCATCGGTGAGTGTGCCTCCGCTGTTACAACGCTGCGAGTTGTAGGAACTAAAAGAAGGTGGACTGTAGGCGACGACAGAAATCGACACGGTTGCAGCAGCAGAGGTTCTTCCTCTGGAGTCCGTTACGGTTGCTGTGAAGGTAATCGTTCCGGATGAGTTAAGGAAGCCTGTCGTGAGTGAACTCTGTGTTCCAGAGTAGCCGCCACCACTGATACTGTAGGACTTTATAGTGGAGCCGTAGATTCCGGCTGCGCCATTTATCGTTAGCGTTGCTTTCGACTTTGACTGCACATAGATACCCCAAGCGGCAGGGACAGAGCCATCCACACGAGTAGCAGTCAGACTGCTGATGGTAGGCTTGACGGAGGAAGGAACCGTCAAAGTTAGCGTGCAGGTTTTTGTTCCAATCTTAGATGAGCCATTGTAGGTATCGCAGGTAATCGTACAAGTACCGCTTGTCGTGCTTGGTATCTGATTTGCCAGTGTGAGAGCTGGTGTCCATGATACCGAAGTGGAGGTGGTCTTTGTCGTGATGGTCCCTGTGGAATTACCAAAGGCATAGGTCAGCGTATGGGTGAAGGAGGAAGAAGCCCTTGAGATAGTAATCGTTGTGGCACTTCCCATATTCACTGAGGTGGCTGTTACCGAGGATGCTCTGGGAATGGTATTCAGCGTATGCGTTCCACTTGCTGAAACACTGACTGCATAGGTATAAACACCGGCCTCGCAACTCAGATTGAAGGATTTTGTACCATCCGAATTATGAGCGATGGTCAAAGAGCCGGAGGCAACAATGGTGCCGTTTTTCAGCTGGATACGGCTATCCGTGGACGATGAATAAACTGTAGTACCGTTGATGACAGCCTTAAATCCACCGGACATGACCCAGCCACTTGCAGAGCCAGAACCTTTGAGGGTCCATGCAATAGTTGATGTATTGTTTGCTATATTCTGATTGGACAATGTCCAAGAGAGCGTAACAGAGCGGCCTTCTTTCTGGCCGGTTGTAATACTTCCGCTGGAAGCCATAATGAATCACTCCTTTACGATGCCGGGCCTCTCCATTTGATAGAGAGGTTACCGTTACTTCTTGGGATAAAGTCAAACCATCCTCGGGTCTCATTGCCAAGGGATAGTTTGTTACGAACCTCCGCATTGGTGATGACCAAGCTGTTATTGGAGATATATGCGATTTTCTGACCGTTCTCTTTGAAGGCCAGTTCATTGTTGGAGAGCTCGGCAGTGAATGCGTTTCCGACCTTACCAAGCTCAATAAGAGCTCCTTTGAAGCGGATATATTCTTCAAGGAGCTCTTGATTGGTAGCAATATTGTCCTTAAGTTCATCTGTGATAGTGGAGAAGTCCATACGGATTTCGCTACTGTTTTGAGTAATCGTAGATTGAAAATCCTGCTGGATAGTTGCCATTTCTGAGCGTGAGATATAGTCTTCACGGACAGAGAGACGAATCTGCTCTGAGGATTTTGAAATCTCCGAATAACACTCACGCACATTTTCCTGAATGGCTGCGATGTCATCCTCGTATCCGGCAACATTCTGGAAAGAGGCCTGACAGGAAGTGATAAGTGCCATAGGACCACCTCCTAGTTGGAAACATCACACTGCAGTGTCAGCAAGCTGTCGATATCGGCAGCGGAGAGATAGATGACCTTGCCAGTCTTACCAAAGTTGACTGCGTTGCCATCCTTATCCTGTGCGTACCATTTATAGGTCAGAGACTGCTTTTCTGTTGCATCGGCCCAAGCGCTACCAGAATATTTCTGGAGCGTGACGGTCTTTGCAGAGTGACTGATTTTATACCAGAAGGCACCGGTCGAAGGATTGGAAGGTGCTGTCTCACTGATAGGGCCGAGCAGCGCATCCACTTCCTGCTGATTGGTGCGGACGATGACGTAAGGGCAGACACCACCCTGATTGTTCTTTACCGTAAAGCCTCCGATAGAAAGAAGCTCTGATACATACGGGTCAGATTTATCTTCAACTGTGATGACATCCACATAGGACTTGCCGCCATAGGTCATCGTGCAGCGGTAGGACTGAATGTTTACGATGTCGCTTCCAGATACCGTCAAGGTAGCAGAGGTCGCACCAGAGATATTTGTCCATTTGCCACCAGTGTATTTTGCCCACTGATAAGTAGCGCTGGTAATAGCAGTCGTTCCAGAATAGGCAGAGGTTGCAAGTGACAGGCTTCCGGACTGGTTCATCACGATAGTGCCGTTGGGCGCATAAACGGAGAAAACAACAGCACTGGTGCCATTACTTCCTCTGGTGGACTTCGCCCATGCAAACTTCTTCACGACTGTTTTTCCAGAGATAGTGAAGGTCAAATCAACGGTACCGTTGACAACATTCGCACCGCCGAGTGTAGCAGAGGCTGCAACAGAAAGAACGATGGAACCAGCAGCAGATGCAGTTGCCGCAGTATTGGTCTTTAGGGTCATACCAGAAGGCAGTGTTCCAACGGAGCAGGTACAGGCAGTCTGTGTGATGCCAACATATCCGGTAAACGGAATGGTAATATCAAGAGCTGCAGTTGCCGCACCAGAAGAGGAGCACGCAATGGTCTGGGCCTCATTACCGAGAATGATAGAAAGTCCGCCGGTTCCTGCTGCACCCGGAGACCCCGGAGAGCCTTTGCTGCCGTCATACATTTTGGTAATGGAAATGGTGTCATAGACATCGGCATCATCTGTAAGGAGCTTGATTTGAGCGACATTATCGACGAATACGGTGTGCGCAGGCTTTACGACGAGCGTTCCACCCGTGATGCTGGTATTGTCGGAAGTTGTCGGATAATCTGCCCATGCACCAGAGCTGTTTTTATACTGCCACTTGGAAATGGAGACACCCTGAATCTGTGCTGTCAATGTTGCCTGAGAAGCACCAACGAGCGCAGAAGAAGCATTGTACTTGAATACATAGGTATCTGCTGTCACATAGGCGAGCTTTGCGTTCTCTGCATTGCGCACCAAAGTGTAGGTAATATCCGATGTGATATTGACCGTGTTCTTGGTCTCGGAATCGTAGTAGCTGATATAGCAGATGTAGGTAATCATCCCTGTGGAAGAGGCAGCCAGCACATTGCTGTTGACCTTCAGGATTCCTCCGGTAACTTTCTCATTAGAATTCAGTGCTGTCTCAGCGCCGCTTCCGTCCTTACGTTTCCATGTGATAGTCAGACCAGAGGAGTTGAGTGCAACATTGGTCTGGTCAAGGAAAACGACCGGCGTAAGTGTAAGATTTGTGCTGGCCCAGCTTGGTGCGTAGGTGTGCGGCAGCACATTCGGGTTTTCACTCTGCGTCTTAGGCAGATTGGAAGTGATATAAGCCGACAGCTTTCGTTGGTCTGTAATGTCCACGAAGGTCTGCTGGCTGGAAGTTAAGATTGTAGGCATTTTCTGGCCCTCCTTTATACAGATACTTCACAGTAGAAGGATGCGTTATCTTGCACATCCTCTGTGGTTATGATGATTGATTTCATTCCAGTGTGGGTGGAATCCCACTGTGCATCCGACTCTTCATTACCGGATTTCCTATGCCAGACAAAAGCAGAATCCGGAAGAGTTGTAGTGATATCCTTATCCCATGAGTACACCTTGCAGGAAAGACGACTATTCTGGCCCTTGTCCTTAAAGATGCTGATGCCATCCACGATGAGCTCCGTGCGGTACATCTTAGAAGCAGCGATGCCATCCACCTTACCGGAAATACCCTCAATAGTAGCAGTCTGACCGAGCAGTTCATCCTCGATGGCTGTAAGGTTTTCATTTTGCTTTGCGGAAATCGTAGTAAGCTTGATACCGCTGGCCCCAATGGTGATGGTGTTGCCAGAAGGATTTAAGTAATCTACGGTCTTGCTCATGCAGGCGTAGCGCCCATCAATGCCATGAGGCGGAGACAGGCAGTCCACAAATTGTCTGGCGTGGATGCTGCCGATATCTGCTCCGGTGTCTGATTCGTCTACAATGGTCAGCTCCATGCTTGTGATACCGGCGATAAGTTCTGCCAGACGAGCATTGGCTTTGCGGAGCAGGTTTCCCGGAAGCGTGACATTTTCCCAGACTTCTGTTGTCCATATCCATCCGATTTCTTTTACAGTGGCATCATCGTAGATATAATTTTGACCACCATTTACAGAAGTGATGTCGATACGTTCATCGGATTCGACCTCGTTTCCTTCTTCATCGGTGGTCTTTTTCTTAGCCCCAAGTGGGATGAGAGCTGTGATGCGCTCGGTATGGTCACGGGTGATTTTGACATCCATGAGGTTTTTGCCATATTCCACAGTCTGGATAGAATGTACATTGAACTCAGCAAGGTAATCCAGAACCTTCCCGGAATCTGTGTAACGGACCATCAAGTAGCCGCCATGTGTATTGATGAGCTTACTTTTGATGGCATCCAGCGTGCAGGAATACTCAGAATTGCTGTAGCTGATATAGTCATTATTGTCCGTGACTGTGATATTCCCCAGTTTGAAACGTTTCTTTTCTTCAACGGCCTTATTGTGCACGGACAGGAAATACTCCAACATACCTTTGAGGGTCCCCTTATAGGAGAAGGGCGGCTGCTGACTATCCTTGAGATAGGCCAGAGCCGACTCACAGGTCCAAGTATGCGTATTGTAAAAATCACTGCCGTCATTTAGAGCACGGCCTTCAAATACGGTGTTGTCACCCTTTTTGCAAACAATGGTGGATGCCATCGGGTAAATGGAATCCAGATAGGGATGATTAAAAGGGGCAGATAGTGTCAGGCTATCGATGTTCTCTGCGTCCTCGGTCATCTTTGCTTCTGTAATAGCAAGCTGAGAAAGCTGCGGATGATAGAAAAGCTGACCATCAACATATATACGAAAGATACTCATAGGCGGCCCTCCCTGAAGCGGAAGGTCGTCGTACCGGTTCCTTTGATGGTGACGGTATTTCTGCCAGCTTGTAATTCAAATTCTGGAAGCGTCCAAGTGCCAGCACTGAGAGACTTTCTAAAAGTATCGCCGCTGATGCTCCAGCTAAGAGCTGTTTCTGCCGTGGTCGTGATAATAGGGACCACAGGCATAAAGTCATTTTCGATGATAAGAGTACCGGAACCAGTCAGATTAACAACCGTCTCATCAACGTGGTAACGATAGGAGTCGGCATCTTCACTGGAAATTACCAGCTGACCTTTTCCGGAGATATGGTCATATTCAGAGGTAATCTCCAAAGTTCCAATGGCATAAAGCTCAGGTTCTTCGCTGGTCGATACCTTTACGAGTTGACCGTCATAGCGGTTTGCCATTTCAGCAACCATCTGGTCATATTTTGTTCTGGTTCTCAGCATGGAAAATGTCAAAGAAAAGCTCCGAGGCTGATACGATACACGCCCCAGAGCTTCTGTATAACGAATGGGAGAATTCCTTCCCGGCACCACAATCGTATTGGTCTGCGACTGCGGCACGGGAAAGGAGATAGTTTCTCGGAGCCAGCCCATGCCAGCGACTGATGCTCCGTTTAATTTGATTTCAGGTGTCATAGACTGAGCCTCCTTTGTAATTTTTGTGCTTTACCAAGCTCACCGTCGATTGCCGGGAGCAGGTGTCCAACCAGTGTACCGTCCTCAAGGTAGATGCCCTTGCTGGAATTATCTGCGATGACCGCCAGATATTTTTCCATTGCACTGGTATTGAGATGACTAGAAATCATCGCTTCCAGCTGCTTGTAGAAACCGGCCAGAGGAAGGATTGCTTCTGCACCGGCCTCACCACCAGCCATCAAGGAAGAACCATTCATACCAAAGATGGTAGGGCTGGTCATGATACCACCTTCCTTGTACCAATCGATAGAAAGATGAGGAACAGAAGGTGGAGCAATGGAAAGTTTACCGGATACTCTAAAATGTGGCAGCTTAATGTGCGGCAGCGAAATCTTCATGCCAGAGAAAAAACCCTTGATGGCATCCACCACCCCTTTGACCTTGTTCTTTGCGGCCTCGATAGGAGTAGTGATAGCAGATTTTATGCCGTTCCATACCGAGGTGGCGGTCGATTTGATTCCATTAAAGATACTGGTGACAGTGCTCTTTACAGAATTAAATACAGTAGTGACAGTATTTTTGATTACGTTGACCGGAGTAGTGACTGCAGTTTTCACCGCATTCCATACGGTAGTCGCAGTGCTCTTGATAGCATTGAATACCGTCGTTACGACAGATTTGATGGCATTGACGACTGTGGTCACCACCGTTTTTATCGCATTCCATACGGTAGTAAATACGGTCTTGATGGCATTCATCACGGTGCTGATAACGGACGCCACTGCATTGATGACTGTTGTCACCTTGGATTTAATAGAATCCCAGACTGTGATGATGATTTCTTTACAGTTCTCCCAGATAAAACAGAATGGGAGAGTGATGATATCAACCGCAGCTTCCAGAATAGAGCCAATCAGCATGATGCCAGTCTGGACGATGTTTTTGATGGTCTCCCAGATTCCAGTGAAGAAGGAGACGATGCCATTCCAGATTCCTTCAAAGAAGGTCTTTATATTGGTCCAGACCTCATTCCAGCTAGTGCCAAACCAGCCGAGGACAACGTCAGCAACACCCTTGATAACATTCAGGATATTGGTGAAGAAGCTGCTGATTCCGTTCCAGATGGAAGAAAAGATTTCCTTCACTCCAGTCCATGCTTGGGACCAGTTTCCGGTAAAGATGCCGATAAAGACATCAAGGATACCGGTGATGACACCAGTCACAGTGGAGAGAATATTGGCGATGTGATTAAACACTCCTTCAAAGACAGGAGCGAGAATCTGACAAAATCCATCCCAGACGGTTTTTAGTACATCCACGATATCTGTGAACTGAAATCCCAGCGCATTCAGTCTGTCCACGATTCCTTGACAGAAGCCAGAAATGGTATCTTTGATACGAGTCCATGTTCCGATAATGGCATCACGGAATCCTTCGTTGGTCCTCCAAAGGTGAACAAAGGCAGCCACCAGAACAGCGATGACTGCAACAACTGCCAACACGGGAGCAGATACACCACCAAGTGCAGCGCCCAGCTTACCGAGCACACCAGTTCCACCTTGGATTGCGACTTTCAGTTTGCTGACACCATTGGCCAGTTTTACGAATCCCTGCATCGCCACACCAATTTTCGATATGGTCGTTCCGATGATGATTAGTAGCGGTCCGATGGAGGCGACCAAAAGAGCAATGGTAACAATGGTCCTCTTAGTACCTTCATCCATGCCGTTTAGCTTGTCCACGAAGCCTTGGAGCTTCGAGACGATAGAACGGATGGCAGGCATCAGAATATCACCAAAGGAAATGGCAAGCTCCTGAAGCTGTGATTTTAAGATAGTGAGCTGACCGGCAAGATTGTCCTGCATGGTCATAGCCATCTTTTCTGCAGAACCGTCACAGTTATCGATTGCAGAGGATAGCTTCTCGATATCGCCCTCGCCAGCATTCATCAGAGCGAGGAAGCCAGACATGGCATTCTTACCGACAAGGGATTCTGCAGCTTGTGCCTTTTCAGATTCCGTTAGGTTTCCGAAAGCAGAACGACAGTCAGCCAAAATATCGGAAAGGTCACGCATGGAACCATCCGCATTGGTGGTGGCGATAGTGACATCTCCGATAGCCTTACCACTGATTTTTACATCGCCGGCAAGTTTATTCATGATAGTACGAAGGGCGGTACCAGCTTGAGAAGATTTGATACCGGCATTTGCCATAAGACCGATAGCCTCAGCAGTATCCTCAGCAGAGAAACCAAGCGCACCAGCGATAGGAGCACAGTATTTGAAGGTTTCACCCATCATGGATACATTTGTATTTGCATTGGAAGATGCTGCAGCGAGGATGTCTGCAAAATGACCGGAGTCTTTTGCAGAAAGTCCGAAAGCAGTAAGGGCATCGGTCACGATGTCAGATGTGGTTGCAAGGTCCTCGCCAGAGGCAGCAGCCAAGTTCATGACACCTTCGATACCGCCAAGCATATCCTCCGTTTTCCATCCAGCCATCGCCATGTAGTTCATAGCTTCAGCAGCCTCGGTAGCAGAGAACTTGGTCTTGGAGCCCATCTCACGAGCTTTGTTACGAAGGTCGTCAAAGTCCTTACCCGTAGCACCAGAAACAGCAGCCACCTGACTCATAGCAGAGTCAAAGTCAGCTGCTGTTTTTACTGCGGCGACACCAACACCACCAATTACGGTGGTCACGCCCATCATCTTTTTACCAGCGCCAGCGATGGAGTTACCAACGGCCTCCATCTTCTGGCCAGCTACATCTATTTTAGAAAGCGCAGTGCTTGTAGTGGCAGCTTCCTGCTGCAGGCGTCGTAATTCTTCCTCGGTCTCTACGATTTCACGCTGGAGAGCGTCATATTTGTCCTGACCGAGTTCGCCGTTTTCCAGCTGTTGTTTCGCCTGCTCCTGTGCTACCTTGAGGGAATCCAACTTTTCTTTTGTGGCTCCGATGGCATCTTTTAAGAGTCGTTGCTTCTGAGAGAGTAGCTCCGTATTGGAAGGGTCCAGCTTCAAGAGGCGGTTGACGTCCTTCAGGGCAGACTGTGTGGATTTGATTGAAGTATTGACCGACTTTAAGGCTTTATCTAGTCCGGTCGTATCACCACCGATTTCAACAGTGATACCTTTGATTCGGTTTGCCACGTGTACGTCACCTCCTTAGAATTTATCGAAGTCCTCCTGTGTTGCAATTTGCTGGTATTTCACATCGTCGTTTGCCTTTTCCGTCCAGATGTCCATCACCATTCCGATGGTCAGAAGGTCAAGGTCTCGGATAGAGATACCGATTTCTATGCAACGCAGGAGGAACAACGGTGTGGTCATTTCCCTGCTACTGCGATGAAGTTTTTTTTAGATTCGATTTCGGTCTGAAGATTCATGCCCCAGAGTTCGAGGATTTCAGGAAGCACCTCGTAGATGGAGAACATCTCGAATTCATCCAGCCAGTCCTCGATGGTGGCAGGGATGCTGTGGTCTGCATGGTAGGCCATGATATAGGCCACGTTCTCGAAAATCTCCAAGTCCTCAATCTCGAAGGAGGAATCATCATCCGAGTTGCCTTTGTAGGAAGACTCAAGACGTGAGAGGTCCTTGAAGATATCACGCTTGAACTTCATACGATAGAGTCTGGGGATAGTGGCGGAGGAACGGAAGTTGACCTGTTTATCACCGATAGCGATTGTTTTTTCTAACATGTCTTGCGTCCTCCTTATCCTTCTGTCTTAGGTACCGGCACATAGACCTGTTGATACCAATTCTTGTAGGTTTCTGCATCAGTTTCGTCACCAGTGCGGCTCTTTACAAGGCCATCTTCTCTAGGGTCAGCAGTAAGCGTGAGCTTCTCCTTACCCGGTTCGATGGTATCTTCCTTGGTCTCAGATTCGATGGACGGACGAGAAGAAGTGCAGTTATAGAGCACATGACGGATGCTTCTGACATCGCCATCAAACTCGAAGAGCAATGCGAACTTCTCAAGCTCGGTGATGTTTGCTTTCTCAATAAGCACGCCATTGTTGTCCAGTTCTTCTTTCAGGATTTCTGTACGGAACCATTCAGGAATAAGTGCGATTTCCAAATCACCGCTGTAACCGTTGTTTGCAGTGGAACGGAAATATACAATACCGTCAGCATAGAATGGAGAGCTATCACCCTCGGCATCCAAGCTGAGACTGACTGCGCCGGGGATAGCTTTCGGCTTTGCGTAGGTAAAGGAGCCGTCCTCGCCACGAGTGAGCTTGGCGGCATGAACATTTTTCAGGTTATATTTGACTTTATTACCCATGTTGATTAAACCTCCATTTCAAATGTGTAGAGGACTTCATAGAGCTTTTCGCTCTCAATCCAGACCTCTGTTTTGTTATAAAAAATGCCGTGCTCATCAAGCACAGCTTCCAGTGTTGCTTCCAATGCCGGGTCCTTACTATCACAGTAGAGCTCGATATTGACCTCATTGATTTTGTAGTAGACACGGCCATCTGCGGAGAAGTTATCACTTCCCGGAAGCAGGTAGCAGATGAATGGTGGATTTGGCGACTCGCCCTCAGCAAAGTGGTCATAGGCAAAGGGCAAGGCCATCTCCGATAGGATTTGCAGTAATCTATCCATTCTTCAGACACCTCTCAATCTCAGATTCCAGTTCTTTGATACCAGCTTCCTCTGCAGGAGCGATATGGGAACGACCAGCCACACGGCCACCGCCACGCTTGGCATGACCAAATTCCAGAAGGTGGGCTAACTGATAGCGATTTCTGGAATACACGGTTACCTCCAGTGATTTGGAGGTTTCCTTGGTGTTCTTCACAGACCAGCTTTTGCTGTAGGCACCGGTATCTTTTGGAGCAGAGCCTTGGATTTGTTTCTTTACTGTATTACCGGCTTTTTTGACAGCTGCCTTCATATCTACTGTGGCGAGGTCTGCATATTCGGTCAGTTCCTTCATAACGGCATCAGCAAGGCCATCAATCTTAACTTTCTGAGCCATGTCATCGCCTCACTTTCTGGCAGGAGAGCTTGATGCATTTCCTCTTGAAATTCATGTGGTCTACAGCCAAGATGTCGTATAACTCGCTTCCAAACCGCACCCGGTATCCAGTAGAAGTAAGGGCTGCAGCTTTCTTACAGTAGCGGATGGTGAAATCAATCTTAGAATCATCGACCACAAGACCGGCATCAGTGGATTCCTTTCCGGCTTCCGCACTAACAGTGGCATAGCAGGTGTAGTAGTCTTTCCAAGCGTTCTTTCGATTTCCGATGGCATCCGAGATGACCTCATTTTTCTGGATGAAGATACGGACATTGAGTAGCTCGATATTCATCAGAAGGCCTCCTTTCTGGAACCGAAGAGAAGAGAGCGCAAAGTCAGTGTGAGAGCATGATGGTCTGCTTCCTCTCGGTGCTCGTAGAGATAGGCCACGGCATAATAGACTGCTGGCTTTGCGTTTTCGCTTTCTTCAAAGGCATCTTCATCTTGCCTTGTGATATCCATGCAGAGGCGTGTAGACGATGTGATGAGCGTTTCAATGAGGGAATCGTCATCGTCAAAGTCCACTCGGAGATACTGTTTCATTTCTTCTAAAGTGACAATCATCGTTATCGCCTCCTATCATAAAATGAGGCAGCGCCACCTGGAGATGACGCCGCCTTTATCCTTAGCCCTTAGAAGAACCAGTAACCTTCAGAATCTGAACAGCCTCCGGAAGGATGAGCTTACCATCGACACGCTCCTTGGCCACGAAGCCAATCATACCGTTACCTGCGAAGAGCTCAGTGAGCTGCTTGAAGGAACGGGTACCACGGTCACCGATGTTGTAGTAGCTGTAGTCACCGAAGGCCATCATGTTTGCAGGGCAAAAAGGAGAAGTATAGACATTGTAGCCCATGAGCTTGTCCGGCTCACCTGCGATGAGAGAAGGCTGCCACATGAAAGCACCGTTGTTGTCCTTGAAAGTACGGATAGCTGCGATAGCTGCATCATTCATGATAAAGGATGCATTCTTTCTGTAAGGACGCTTCAGTGCATAGATGAGCTCGATGACATCCTCCGGCTTCGGAGCAGTTACGGTCTTAGCAAGGGTACCGCCACCAGTCTCAGCGAAAAGGCCAAGAGGCTGACCGTTACCAGTACCGTTGAGGAAAGCATCCTCTTCAGCATTGGCGAGAGCCTTACCAAACTGGTCGATGATGTAGTTCTCAAGACCGAAGGCGTTATCATACAACAGTTCCTCGGTTACCTTGATAGCGACATGGAGCTTGTGGGCATCCAGTAAAATCTGGTCGAAGGTTGCATCAGTAAACTGGAGTGCGCCGCCTTCCTCAATCCATGCTGCAGCAGGCTTCGTCGCTGCGATGTTGATTTTGTGTTCGCCGGAAGTGGTAATCTTATGGCCCAGCTTACGCATGATGTTCTCTTCATTCAGAACATCGATAAGGCGATGGTCATATTCCTCCGGAACAAGGTAGCCGCCATCGGCATCGACACCTTCCTGCAGGATGTTGGATACCTGACGGAAGTTGGTACGAAGTGCCTGAAGCATACCAGTCTTATATTCATCAGAAGCACGCCCGGTCTTTGCAGGCTTCTCAGCTGCAGTAACAGGCTTAGAAGTGAGAGGCTTGTTTACCGGCTTATTGAGTTCTGCCTCCAGTGCTTCCTGTCTTTCCAGACGAGCGATTTCTTTGCCAAGGTCAGCGATTTCCTGTTCCATTCTGGAGTAGGTTGCATCATCCTCGGCAGTAAGAGTACCTTTCTCGGTACGGTGAGAATCAAGGAATGCCTTTGCAGCATTCCATGCAGTGTTGCGCTTTTCACGCAGTTCTAAAATAGTCATAATCGAATACCTCCATTAAATGTGTTGTTTGATTAGATCAAGACGCTCCATGAGTGTATCTACGGAGCGTTCCGGTGTTTCAGGTTTCTTGATGCGGCATTTGGCAGCCAGCTTATCCATAAGGGAGTTGGTCACAGCTACACGGGAGAAGAGCATCGGACCAGTAGCGTTATTTTCTACCGGTGTTTCCGCTGGTCTTGTCAGGATTTCATCGGCAAAGCCCATATCGATGGCCGTATGTGCATCCATCCAAGTTTCTGCATCCATGAGATGGGAGAGCTTGGCACGACTCATACCAGTCTTGATTTCGTAGGCATTGATGATGGATTCCTTGACTTCATCTAGCATGGCGATAGCCTTCTGCATCTCAGTGGTGTCACCCATAGCTGCAGTCATCGGGTTATGAATCATGAGCATGGATACCGGAGATACCAGCACCTTTGTACCTGCCATAGCGATGACGGATGCAGCAGAGGCTGCGATGCCATCAATCTTTACGGTGACATTGCCGGGATACTCCATCATCATGTTGTAAATCTGAGCTGCGGCCACACAGTCGCCTCCCGGAGAGTTAATCCAAATGGTGATGTCTCCGTTTCCGGCAAACAGCTCATCTCGAAAGAGCTTAGGTGTGACATCATCGTCAAACCAGCTTTCCTCTGCGATGGTGCCGTTTAGAAACAGCGTCCTCTCCAGTGTCTGCTCCTGTGTCTCCTGATTGGTCACCGTCTGCTTCTTCCACTTCCAGAACTTTTTCATCGTTCTCGTCCTCCTTTCCGGCAGCAGTGGTCGCTGCGAATATTCCTGCATCCTCCAGCTTGGTCATGTTTCCGTTGATGAGATATAAGTCACCACCAAGTTCCGGTGGGATGAGGTCTAGGTTTTCAAGTTCACGGATATCATTTGCGGACATCCAGCCGTTCTGTCTTGCCGTAGCGTAACCGTTCATACGGCTTTGATAATCGCCACGTAAGAGGCCGTCGACATTGAACTTTACAAAATAAGCAGCCTTTTCCGATTCAGATAGAAGGGCACGATTGATGGACTGTTCCCAACGGACAATCCAAGGTTCCAAGGTGTACTTCACAAATTCGAGAGATTGCTGCTCAATATTAGAAAAGCTTGATTTCTCTAGGTCACCGACCATGTGGGGCGGTACTCTAAAGATTCGAGCTATTTCATCAATCTGAAATTTTCTGGTCTCCAAAAACTGTGCTTCATTCGGGGAGATGGAGATAGGCGTATATTTCATGCCTTCTTCCAAAACTGCTACCTTATGAGAATTGTTCCCAGAGAAGCCTTTGGTCCAGCTTTCTCTGACAGCTTCCGGATTTTTTACTGTTCCGGGATACTCTAGAATGCCTCCCGGTGTGGCTCCGTTTGCAAAGAACTTAGCACCATATTCCTCCGTAGCAATGGCAAGACCGATAGCGTTCTTCGCCATAGCGATGGGAGAGTAACCGACTAGACCATCAAAGCCGAGGCCCGGAACATGGAGCACATCCGACGGCTTTAGGATGACCGTTTCATTTTTCATGGTAGGTGCATCGGAGTCCTGCATCTGATATTGGTAGTAGAGGTGACCTTTATCGTCACGGTCTACGCTCATTCGATTGGCCATCAGCGGATAGAGAGCGACGACTTCACCCTTGCCATTTCGGATAATCTGCGCATAGGCATTTCCGTATAGGAGCAGGTGGGTCATCAAGGTCTCTCGGAAGACAAAGGAGGTCATTTCCGGATTTGGCTCATCGTGAATCAGTCGATACAGCGGATGCTTGATAGCTTTTTCCTTGCCACCGGAGCCAGTGTATTTGTAAACATGGACTGGAAGGCCAGCGATGGACTCAGAGAGAATCCTGACGCAGGCATAGACTGCAGTCATCTGCATAGCACTTCGTTCATTGACAGATTTGCCAGAGTTGCTGCCACCAAAGAGAAAACGGTAGGCGCTACCATTGGTGCTGTTGGTGGGCTTGTCTCTGGAATGAAACAGTCCTGATAAGAATCCCATAGGTCATCACTTCCTTTCAGATAAACAAAATGCCTCTGTCATCGTAGACAGAAGCACCGGTATTATTTCCACAGCGGATAGCACGGTCAAGTCCCATGATAGTAGCGACAGCACCGTCGATTTTCTCTGTGGATTTTTCTTTGTCAGCTTTTACATTGCCAGCTGGGTCAGTACGGATATAGATGTTATCCATCATCCAGCGGAGTACCGGATGCCCACTGTGAGCCAGTTTCTGCTCCAGCGTTAGTTTCATGAGTTCCTTGGTCGGTGGGGACATATCCTTAAATCCCTGACCGAAAGGAACAACGGTAAAGCCCATACCCTCAAGGTTCTGTACCATCTGGACAGCTCCCCAGCGGTCAAAGGCTATCTCTCTAATATTGAAACGTTCTCCAAGTCGCTCGATGAATTTCTCGATGTAACCGTAGTGGACGACATTTCCTTCGGTTGTCTCCAGAAAGCCTTGTCGTTCCCAGACATCGTAAGGGACATGGTCTCGTCGGACTCGAAGCTCCAGCGTATCTTCCGGTATCCAAAAGTACGGAAGGATGCAGAATTTATCATCCTCATCCAGCGGAGGAAATACCAGCACGAAGGCAGTAATATCCGTTGTGGAAGAAAGGTCCAGACCGCCGTAGCAAACACGGCCTTCCAGCGCTTCTTCATCAACCTTGAAGGAGCAAGCATCCCATTTCTCCATTGGCATCCAGCGGACAGCCTGCTTGACCCATTGATTGAGCCTGAGCTGTCTAAAGGAGTTCTCCTCACCGGGATTCTGCTTGGCAGATTCACAGGCAGCTTCGACTTTATCGATACCGACTGTAATACCGAGAGAAGGGTTTGCTTTCTTCCAGACCTCTGGGTCCGTCCAGTCATCGGTTTCATCGGCACCGTAGATGACAGGATAGAAGGTCGGGTCAATCTTTCTGCCTTCTAGGATATCCTTAGCTTTCTGGTGAGTTTCATAGCAGATGCTGTTGGTGTCTGTTCCGGCAGTCGTAATAAGGAAGTAGAGTGGCTGCGTTCTGGCATCACCAGAGCCCTTGGTCATAACATCAAAGAGTTTTCGATTCGGCTGAGTGTGCAGCTCATCAAAAACAACTCCGTGAATGTTGAAGCCGTGTTTGGAGTAGGCTTCTGCGGATAGTACCTGATAGAAGCTGTTGGTCGGTTGGTAGACGATACGCTTCTGGGAAGCGAGGATTTTGACTCGCCTATTCAGTGCAGGACACATACGCACCATATCAGCAGCTACGTCAAAAACGATAGTTGCCTGCTGGCGGTCAGCTGCACATCCATAAACCTCAGCTCGTTCTTCACCATCACCACAGGTAAGGAGCAGGGCGACGGCAGCAGCAAGCTCGGACTTTCCCATTTTCTTAGGAATTTCTACATAGGCAGTATTGAACTGGCGATAGCCATTTGGCTTTAGGGTTCCGAAAATATCTCTGATAATCTGTTCCTGCCAGTCGATGAGCTCAAAGGGCTTACCGGCCCATGTGCCTTTGGTATGGCAGAGACATTCAATAAAATTGACTGCGTAATCCGCATTCTGTTTACTATAGGTGGAGTCCGCAGCCATGAAGCGTGTCGGTGTGTAGTTTTCAAGTTTACGCAAATGTATGCGCCTCCTTTCGCAGAAATAAAAATAGCCGCCCGGTGGCGACGTCTATAACGAGAAACAGCCCCATCCGGGACCGTCCTGCCTGATATTCTTTTCAGGTGGTTAGTTGTGTTTGTTCAGAAGAATGCAAAGCGCCATTTCTGCTTCTTTGCAGGTTGGTTTGATGTCCCAGCCTCTGTCGTAGTTGGCAATCCACTCGCCGTCCATCTTCAGGCTGAGCTTGGAAATCTTACCTCCGTTGATGCCGTAGTCTTCACTTGGCTCATCAAAGTGCTTGACCCAGTATTTAACCTTCTTGTATTCTCCGTCCTTTGTTGGGATTCCGATGATTCCTTCTTTCCACATGGTTTATGCCTCCTTTATCGTCATCTTGATTGCAGGGATGAGGGCGTGTTTGCCGGTCTTCCAATCGGTGTAGCATGCCTTTACCGTGGTAAGGCCTGCCATGCTGATTCCTTGTTTTTCGAAGGCTGCGAGGGTTTCGATGAGGCTTGAGAAGGTGGAGCTGATGGTGAATTCGGTGATGTCGTTGGCTCTCAAGGTCTGGGCGATTTCTTCGATGTCGTAATCCCAAATGACCTCGTTGAAGTCGATGAGCTCGTTTCCGGTTTCCTTGCTAGTTCTGTAAGCCCAGAATAAGGTTCCGTTGATTCCAAGTTCCTTCAGGCTTCTTGCGTTCTGCTCGATGGCTTCTTCAAATGTTCTGATTTCTTTCATGGTAGGTTCCTCCTAAAAATGTGTTTTCCCTTTTGGTAGTACTATATATCACTCTAAAGGCACATAATAGCAAGTCAATTCGAGCCATATAGTACACAAATATCTGTAGGAAAATCTGTGTATTTTAGTCGTCGATTGGAACCTTTTTGCAGCGGTCAACGCCGTAAATGACGTTGAGTCCTGAGCCATTGTCCCAAGCTACCATGATGCTTCCAGTATCGTCGACACCAATGACGGTGCCACGTGTGCCCACTGGAGGGGCCTGTGCGTCGTCCATCTGGACCAGCTCTACACGGGTGCCTGCTGGATAAAGGCGGCGCTGTCTGACCACCTGTTCCTTACTTGGAAATCGCATGGCCTTCACCTCCTTTGAATGCGCTGTTGCCCGGAAGGTATCTCATTAGGATTTTGCGGTCTGTTTTGTACTCGTCACCAATGAAGCCGAGGCGGAGAAGGAAGCAGCGGAAAGCGTAGCGCTCATTGTCCACCGGCTTTTCAGTAGCGCTTACTCGTTTCTGCTCCTTGCTCATTTTGCAAAGGGCTGCAATCAGTGCACTGTAGGCGTGGACTTCATCCGGTTCAGGAAGTTCTTTGAACCAAGGAAAGAAAATGCTGTCCTCGTTCAATTCAAATCGCAGGTCCTCGATGTGAAGAGCATGCTTGATGAGAGAGCCTTTGGCATCCAGAAGGTTGGTGAGGTTTCCAACTTTGACCTTATCTAGCGGAATGGTAATGGTAAGGCCGGTTTCTTCCGTAGGTGCCGCTTCCTGTACCTCAGCCGGGTGGAAGTCTGTCTCTTCTGGACGATAGCCGCCTGCATCCAAGAGGGTGAGAAGCTCGTCGAATTCTTCCTTGGTCATTGTGTCCGGGCTTTCAATGTTTCCTTCTCGTGTCAGAAGAAGGTCACCAATCTGGTAGCCATAGGAAGGGGCTCTCAGGTATTTCGGTTTGGTGTTCTTGTACTCGCCAAGCAGGGCTGCCAGCGGCTTTCTTTCGGTTACGTTTAAGATGATATTCATGTAGGTATCCTCCTTTGTTTTGGTAGTACATATATCACTCTGAAGGCACATAATAGCAAGCGATATCAGAGAAAAATATCGACAAATATGTGCCTTCTGAATTGTGTACTCTACCTACTTACAAAAGAGTGGCATCCTCAGCTTTCGGTGCGATTTCATCATAGGAATAGGTCAAGCAATCACGGATGACGGAGACCTTTGCAGAGGAACCGACCTGCTCAATGTAGCGCTTGACGATGACATCGCAGAACTTTTCATCCAGCTCGATGGTATGGCAGATACGACCGGTCTGTTCACAGGCGATAAGCGTGCTGCCGGAACCACCAAATGGGTCAAGGACCAGAGAATTGGCCATGCTGGAATTCATAATCGGATAAGCCAGAAGAGGGATAGGCTTCATGGTAGGATGGTCGCCGTTCTTCTTAGGCTTATCAAATTCCCAGATGGTCGTTTCCTTGCGTCCGGTATACCACTGATGCTTGCCGGATTTCTTCCACCCGAAAAGGCAAGGCTCGTGCATCCACTGGTAAGGACTGCGGCCAAGTACAAGGGATTGCTTTTTCCAGATGCAACAACCGGAAAGATAGAAGCCGGCATCAGAGAAAGCTCTGCGGAAGTTAAGGCCCTCGGTGTCTGCATGAAAGACGTAGATAGAAGCGTCATCTGCCATTGACTCGTACATGCGAATGTAGGCATCCAGTAGGAACTGATAGAAAGCACTGTTTTCCATATTGTCGTTCTTAATCTTACCGGCGCTTCCTTCGTAATTGACATTGTACGGAGGGTCCGTCACGACCAGATTTGCCAGCTTACCATTCATCAGAAGCTCATAGGTCTCAGGATTTGTGGAATCACCACAGACCAGACGGTGGTCACCAAGAAGCCACAGGTCACCAGCCTTGGAGAAGGTAGGTTTTGCAAGCTCGGCATCCATATCGAAGTCATCATCCTGAACACCTTTCTTCGTATCTTCTCTAAACAGGTCCTCCAGTTCTTCCGGCTCAAAACCGGTGAGAGAGACATCAAAGTCTGCACCCTGCAGGTCAGCAATGAGGAGGGCCAACTTGTCGTTATCCCATTCACCACTGATTTTGTTAAGTGCAACATTCAGAGCTTTTTCTTTCTCTTCATCCATTTCGACGATGACGCATTCCACTTCGGTGATGCCCATATCGATGAGAACCTTCAGTCTCTGATGACCACCAACGACACGAGAAGTGGTGGCGTTCCAGATGACCGGCTCCACATATCCGAACTGCTCGATGGAGCGTTTCAGTTTTTCATATTCTTTGTCACCGGGCTTCAAATCCTTACGAGGATTATAATCCGCAGGAAGAAGCTGCGAGACGTTTTTCTTTTCAATCTGCATGGTATCCCTCCTTAGAACAATCCCCATTCAGCGAACTTTTCAAATCCGCCGATGGATTTTATATATTCCGCAGCGATAGCCACCAACTCACTGTAGGGATGACCATCAATGGTGTTATCACCGATAGCGCAGCAGATGGTTACCGGCTCACCAGTTTCCTGAGCTTTTAGGAAAGCGTAGATGTTGAGCGTGACATCTGCCTTTGACAGGTCCTTCCCGTGAAGACCACCGCCAGTAACGGAGTCAGCCATATCACTTCCGAGCTTTCTGTTGGTAGCACCGCTGTCTACATCAATGCCGCCGGTCCAGTCACCGAGCGGATTGACCTCAGCATGCGGATATTTCTGTTTTAGTTCCGAAGTAGCTGCGTGGCTCTGACAGAGGATGAGTCTTGCTTCATCGAGAATGTACTTTCCATCAAAGGGATAGGCACTGTAGATTTCTCTGGCAATCTTCGAGATTTCCTTCTGTTCCTCTGTAAGCGGCATGCCTTTGAAGATGCCGTTATCACCGCAGCGGATGTCCTTGGCCTGATTCTCAGCAAGGTGGACATCCTGCGGAACAATCTGAATGAACACACGAATGCCGGGAGCAAGACGCTCTACGATAAAAGCGACATCCGTCTTATCGATTGGAGCAGAGGTTTCGATAACGACATGACCGTATCCATGTCCGATGAGAACCTCGACAGCGATTTTGGGAGCATCATCTGTTTTATAAGCAAGGTCGACGATGGCTCCGGCAATCCTGTCTGCAATCTTATCCGGATGCGCTGGATTTACTTTTTCAATCATAGTTAATTTCCTTTCCGTGCCAGTAGGAGACGCTCCATCACATCATCCTGTGGAGTAGCGCCATTATATTCGGTGGCACAATTCTCTTTTACAATTTGGTATATCTCCATCCAGAGACGATTGGTCTGGCTCATGAAGTTCTGACTCATGGCCACATAGGGAGACTGGATAGCATTGCCGGTCGTCGGATGTTTTGCAAGGAATCCAAACTCTGTGATAGCTTCCTCACATTGAATCCAACGAGCAACACTCATGGCGTAGCGCTCCAAAAGCTCCGGAGAGACGAGAGCAGCGCAGCCACGTTCATGCAGCCAGTTCCATGTTTTCTTGTAGACATCTGCAGCAACGAGCTTTTTGCCGTTCTTTTGCTTAGCAGATAACATCTTGGATGGTTTGGGCATCGGCTGACCTTCTAAATCGACGGTGCTGTCTGTAAAGTCGATGACAGTCAACTCACGTTTGCCCGGATTTCCCTCAGCGATTCTCTCAGCTAAGGGCTTTTTCTTGGCTCCAGCGCCGATACGAGCGCCGCCACGGTTGGTACCGTCCTTAGCCATTTTTTACACCTCCAGTTCAGGGGCCTATATACCCCGTTTGAAGTTGCGACTTTGTGCGTGAGACCCCACGCCCGTTCCCCGGTGACTTCACCGTAGAGAAGTGGACCGCCCCTACCGGTTGTGCCAACGGTCGCCGTGTTCCGCATGAATCTTGGCATGGCAGGATTTGCAAAGAGCCATCAAGTTCTCTCTATCATGCGTGCCGCCTTGGGAGAGGGGCTTCACATGGTGTATCTGCTCGGTTGGTGTGTAGACACCGTTCTCAAGGCACCTCTCACAAAGAGGGTGGGCAGCAGCATAGCTGTCACGGATACGTTTCCATGCACGTCCGTAGCGACGTTTGGTATTTGGGTCTCGGTCGTACTTCTCGTAGCGTTTGGCTTCCTTCTTTTCATGCTCCGGACAGAAGCGTCCGTCTGTCAGATTAGGGCAACCGGGATAGGAGCAGGGACGTTTTGGTTTTCTTGGCATCGTATTCCTCCTTCCGTTTGGGTATAAGAAAAGCCCTGCAGGACTCGTCCAACAAGGCTTTCTGCGATTCTCACTTTCGCTAGTATAATAATATCAGAAGAGCTTAGTGTCTTTCTATGTCATTTTATGTCCTCCTTCATAGGAAGCAGGAACTTTTATTTCTTCCAGCGCCTTTCCATGAAGTTTGTGGATGTAACGAAGCTCATATCCCATGTCAACAGCAATCTGCTCCCATGTGATAAAGCAGAGGTAGCGTTCCTCAAGCAAGGTCTGGTATTCTGTATTGCCAACCTGTTTGATAACTTCTACGATTTCCTTCTTTAACGCCACCAGCTCCACAACGTCTTTGCTGATTTCATCCTCCAGCTCAATGATGTCAAGAATGGCGGATTCCATTCGAGAGCCTTCACGGTTGGGGCTCTTTGGCATATCGGAGTAGGACGGTGTGCAACGGATAGCTAATTCATTTAAGGAATCTATCTGTAACAGTTTGCTTTTGATTCTATTATCCAAGTAGCGTGCTTGAGATAAGTATTCTTTTGCAGTCATTGATTGGTACCTCCGAAAAAATAGATTTCCCTCGGATTGGCACGGATTGTCGTATTTTGTCGAAGATTGTCATAGGTTTGCTTTTACCGCATCGATAAGGGCATTCTGGGTCAGTTCCTTTTTGGAGAGAGCCTTTAAGATGCGCTCATCGATGGTTCCTTTTGTGATGATGTGTTCTATCACCACGGTTCCGGAAGTCTGGCCCTGTCTCCAGAGACGGGCGTTGGTCTGCTGATATAATTCCAGTGACCATGTCAGCCCGAACCAGATGAGAGTGGAACCACCAGTCTGCAGGTTGAGTCCATGACCGGCAGAGGCCGGGTGGATGACTGCGACCGGTATCTTTCCGGCATTCCAGTCGGTGATGTCCTTACTGGATTTTATTTCTCTCACATCGAAGCGTTTCTTGATACGGGAGAGGTCGTGCTTGAACCAGTAAGCCACAAGGACCGGTTTGCCGTTTGCAGATTCGATGATATCTTCCAGAGCATCCAGCTTTCTATCATGGAACTTGATGGTGTCACCAGTATCCGAATAAATGGCACCGTTGGCAAGCTGGGATAACTTTCCGGTGAGAGAAGCAGCATTGGCAGCAGTAATTTCCCCATCAGGGAGTTCCAACACCAACTCCTGTTTTAATTCCTCATATCGGGTCACTTCATCGTCGGATAAATGGACCTCGTATTCGGAGGAGATGAGCTCTGGCATGTTCAGGTGGTCCGTTGATTTCATGGAGATGGTGATATCGGAAATCTGGCCGTAGATGCGTTCCTCTGCATAGGGCTGCGGCTTATAGGAATAGATAATCTGACCATTTCTCTTGTCCGGCACAAAGTAGTTATTTCGGTACTCGGTAATGAAGCGTCCGAGGCGTTTTCCTAAATCCAGCAGTCGGAACTCGGCCCATAAATCCATCAGGCCGTTGGAAGATGGTGTTCCGGTCAGGCCGATGATGCGCTTGACGCTAGGTCTTACCTTCAGCAGGGACTTGAACCTCCTAGAATTGTGATTCTTGAAGGATGAGAGCTCGTCGATGACCACCATATCGTAGTCGAAGGGAAAGCCGCTGGACTCAATGAGCCACTGCAGGTTTTCTCTGTTGATGATGGTGATGTCTGCACCTGCCATCAAAGCTGCTTTTCGCTCTTTTGGCGTTCCCACACAGACAGCGAAGGTCAAATGCTTCAGATGCTGCCATTTCCTGATTTCGGCAGGCCATGTATCTCTGGCTACTCGAAGTGGGGCGACCACTAGAATGCGATGGGCTTCAAAGCTGTCGAACAGCAGGTCTGCGATGGCAGTCAGGGAGATGACTGTTTTTCCAAGACCCATATCGAGCAGGACTGCTGCCACAGGATGTGTCTCAATATAATCGATGGCGTAGGCCTGATAATCATGAGGTTCGAAGTTCATCAATCATCCCTCCAATCTGCTCGATGCTATCAATCACATACACACGAAAGCCCAGAGAGCGAAGGAGCCTGTGACGTGCTTTTTGCAATGGACGTGGGGATTCTCCCGACGCCTTTAATTCTGCAAAGGCAAACTTCCCATCAGGTAATAAGATAAGGCGGTCGGGCATCCCTGCGAAAGAGGGAGACACGAACTTCGGTGCGATACCACCAGCCTTTTTTACTGCGGTTGCTAGTTTCTTTTCTATCGTTTTTTCTAACATACTTGTCCTCCATCAGGCCGTTAATTTGAAGATGTGCAAGGTGTATCAATGGTATTTTCCATACTTTTTCTTATTGATATTTTTATAGGCCTAAGAAAAGTTTTATATAACACATTGATACACCTTGTTATTAGTGGCCTTAATTCATAAAATCCTCGTCTGCACCAGTGTCCTCACGTAAGCACAGACCCTTAAAGTAACGCTTTCTGCTCACGGTGATTCGCTCAAAGCCAGCCTTCTCCAGAGCAAAGTAGAAGTCAGCCGTACTGCGCACATACTCGTTGCAGTCCAGAGAATAGTTGCGGTAGGCCTGATAAAGAGAAGAGGAGCTTTCTTTATAGGACGGGTCGACCTCACATTTGTCTGCAAGGAAGTGACCGAACCAGTCGTTCTGACTGCGGTATTCATCAATGGCTTTCTGCACTAGGTCCGGCACGGGAACCTGGTAATCAGACTCGATGACCTTCTTGGCACCTTCGATGACCCACGCCAAAATGCTGCCACCAGCGTTGTCGTAAAGGTACTCGCTATAATTCTTGATGTCGCTGCTGCCGGTAATCTTGGCATTGAATGGGATGACGATGAGTCGTCTCCAGATGCCATCATCGGATGCAGAAACACGAGGCAGATGGTTGGTATAGAGCACCAATGTGTGGCAGGGCTTGAAGGAGAACGGGTCCTTGTATTTCTTTTCTGCAAAGACATCATCGGTGGAGCAGAGCTGTTTGACGGTGGAATCGTTCAGACGAGCACCTTCCTGCATCTCGGCAGCAATGAGGAGTCTTTTGCCTTTGATCTCCGCCATTTCTGGTTTGATGTTTCTACGGCATCCAACAGTGAGTGTATCTGCAGAAATGTTACCGGAGTAAAGACCAAGTACTCTGGAGATAGCATTCCAGAAGGTGGATTTACCATTGCGTCCATCACCGTAGGCGATGATAAGTGCCTCCACGTAAACCTTGCCGATGGCGGCCAGACCACAAATCATCTGAACGTAATCGATGAGTTCCTGATTGCCCTGAAAGATGAGGTCAAGGCAGTCCAGCCATATCTGCTGTCCCTTGTAATTCGGAGACACAGATGTGATTTTGGTAATGAAATCCTCCGGCAGGTGTTCTCTGGCACCGGCCATTCCTTTACGCAGGTCATAGGTTGCTTCCGGTGTACACATGGCGAAGCAATCGGCATCAAGGTCACGAGGTGAGATTTCCAGCATCGGACGAGACTCCTTAAGCGTAGAAGTAATGTTCTTGGAGTCCCTGCGCTTTACAGCAAACTGCTGATATGCCTTTGCAGCCAGAAATTCCTGATAGGCTTCCAGCTGGTCCTCGTTCATCAGCTGCTCTGCTTTGTTCTTTGTCATGGAATCAAGCAGAGACTGTGCACCGGAGTTTTTCAGCTTATCGAGTGCTTCGAGCATATCGTTACCAGCTTCCTTCAGCTGCCTTCTGGTAAGCTCGTGAGCCACAGCCTGCGCACCCGGTTCGGATTCCTGCCAGTAATGGTCAGAGTATCGGATAAAGTGGGTGGCCGGAGAGTAGCGGAGCTCGCCAGAGAAGTATTTTGCTAACACCTCAGCCTGTCCAACATCGGAAAAATCTCCCGGTTTGTAACAGGAAGGGTCGTTATATACTTCCGGTGCAATGTAGCCATCCTGTTGGGAGAGTCTTGCATAAAAGCGCTGGGCACTGTGCCAGATGGTAGCAAGCTCGGATGCCTCAAGCGGCGGTACGCATTTAGCGGATTCTTCAATGAATGCCTGATATGCTTTTTCGCTGTCTCCGTATTTTTTGATGACACGACCGGCAAAACGGGACATGGTGGCGTTGCGGCTTCCTTCAGGAATAGAAGCGCCGTCATATTGACCGTCCGGTAAATCTTCATCGAACAGGTCTTCATCCAAGAACTCAGTCAGATTCATGCGGCCCGGATAAAGGGCAACATCTGCAGTGGTCGTTCCAAAGAAGAATCGTGCGGCATCCAGCGCCTGCGTATCGAAATACGGGAAGATGGAATTGACCAGCTTCTTCATATCGCTGTAAAGAGAGGCATCGGATACATATTCAATTGGGAACAGGACATGGAACTTCGGTCTTGCAGCCTTTCCGTTTTTCTCACGATTGTTGTAGCGACTATAGTGGATAGCAAAGCTGACACCCGGAAAGGCCTGCATGATATCGTCGGGAGTGACCCAGTCATCCGAATTCTCAGAGTGGTCGTTATCGCAATCCACAGGAAGGCAGTCGCTGCCGATAAAGTTATCGCCATTGCGGTAGCTGTTTTTATATTCGGCGCAGACATAGTCGTGGCAGATGGTAGCTTTCAGACTGTCCTCATCTAAAATGACATGCTTATGCGGATAGGAGCAGTTACCGGGATTGCCGGTAACGTCCGCAGAATAAATGGTGAACATTAGTCATACACCTCCTTGGATTCGTCTTCCAGAACCTTGGTGATAAATTTCAAAGCTCGAATCATGGTCTCCAGCTCACAGTCACCACCGAGGCAGACTTCAAAACCGTTACTGCCGCAGCGAGTGGTATAGCTATGGATTTCCATGTCCGTGCAGGCTGCATCCTGAATACGGAAATAGGTGCGGCCACCATGACCGGTATCGCCACCACGATAGCCGGTGGTTCCTGCCTCGACTTCTAAAATGTTGCAGCTGACGACATCTCTGCTATAGGTCGTGATTTCGGTTCCGTCTTTTAATATTCTTGAATTTTCTTTTACTTCGTACATGTGTTAAACCTCCTCAAGATTCTCAGTGAAGTAGCGCAGGCGGTAATTCTTCCACTTGGCTCGTTTGATTTCTGCTTCCATGCCGGAAGAGATATGACTTCCAAAGACCCAGACCTCAGAACACTTGCTCATGATGGCATTTCCGAAAAAAAGACCGAGTTCACGCTCCTTCTGGTCGCTATCATTCAAAAACTGTGGAAACAGCAGGTGTGGTGCGATGGGGATATATCCTTGTTCCACTGCAAAGCGGCTGTAGGCTCTGGCGGCAGCTACGTTCTTTTCGATGTCTCCGGCAAAGGGAGAGCAGATATATACGATTGGTCTGAAAGCACGCAGTGCATGGGTCTCACTTTCGATAGAAGAAAGAGCGCCGTAAGCAGTAGGGTCAGGATAGCCTTCGCTGTTATATTTGCTAATCGACATGTCAGGTTCCTCCTTTCCGGATGGACATAAAAAAGGACGTCCATCTCTAATATCCACTGGAGATGAATGTCCCATTTTGACGAAAAACAGAAATGAAATTTTCTATCTCCACTACTAAATGGAGATGAGTTTGCCGTTTGGCCGAAAAAATCTAATCTTTTTTATAAAAAGGTGTCGCATAGCCATCAGCTCTTAAGAGCAGCCCTTCGGCCCATGGTGGAGTACGGCCCATTTGTTCACAGACTGCATCCAAGGACATACGAGGGTCTGCTTCAATGACTACTTCATCATGAATGTGCATGACAATGGAGCAGCAGCGGAGGGTCTGCATGGCGTAGCAGAGAATATCACGGGCGGTGGCCTGTACAATGTTCTCGACAAATTTTGGACCATAGGAATCGAGGCGTTCCCACTTCTTAGTGCCGCCGACACCTTCATAGGTGATGCACTGGCCACCGAACTTATTTGTTCCAATCTTCGGTTTCACATATGCGAGCTTTCTTCCCGATGGGAGAGTAATAAAGAGCATGCCACTCCTGCAGGAGAAGGTCAGACCATAGTTGGATGTGGTGTGCTTGAACTTTACGGCTTCCATGACAGCTCGGTCCACATCCCACCAGAATTTGACGATGTTCGGGTTGGACTGCCTCCATGCATCGACCAGTGGAGGAAGCTCCTCTTCAGTGAGCCCCATATCCAGAGCACCCATTGCTTTTAAGGCACAGACCGAGCCTCCGTAGCCGAGGGCAAGCTCAGCGATTTTACCTTTTTGTCTGAGGTGGCCATTGATGCCGTGCTTCTCAACAGGGACCTTGAACATCTGGCTGGCAGAGGCGCAGTAGATATCGCCGCCCTTGGCAAAGACATCTTGACGCCACTTTTCACCGGCAAACCATGCGATGACACGGGCTTCGATAGCAGAAAAGTCCGCTACCAGAAATTGCGTTCCTTCTCTTGGAATGAAAGCTGTACGGATGAGCTGGGATAGTGTATCCGGCACATCTTCGTAGAGAAGCTCCACAGCTTCAAAGTTACCGGAGCGCACTAAAGAGCGTGCTTCCGCAAGGTCTGATAGATGGTTTTGCGGTAGGTTTTGCAACTGGATATTACGACCTGAGAATCTACCGGTTCGATTGGCACCATAAAACTGGAACATGCCACGGGCACGACCATCTGCGCAAACGGTCTTTTCCATCGCCTGATATTTGCGGACAGAGGACTTGGCCAACTGCTGTCTTAAGGTGAGGACCTGTGAGAGCTTTGGAGAAGCAGACTTTAGGAGCTCCGCCACAGCCTTTTTGCCAAGAGTATCTGTTTCCAAACCATTGTCAGAAAGCCAAGCCTTCATCTGCTGGACGGAGTTAGGATTCTCAAGTTCTGTGATTTCCTTCATGGTTTTGGTCAGCTCCGTTCTGGAGCGAGTATCCATTTCGATGGCAGCAGCAACAAGATCTATGTCCAAACGTACACCACGGTCGTTGATTTCTTGGTCCATGTGGTATTCATCCCACACCTGAGCTGGCACCGGAAACTTTGCAAGACGCTGCTGGATACCCATTTCGGTCTCTACATCACGAATATTATATTTTTTGAACATAGCCCATTTATCCGGAGCATGGAAGGGGCGATTTCTTGTGCGCTGCCCATTGGTCTTCGTAGGAGCACAGGGCTGGCAGAAATATTTGATAAGGTCTTTTCCTTCTGAGAGCTTCTGCTTTTCCAGACCCAGAACAGTGCCGACACCTTCCAAGGAGAGTGGGAGTCCCATTGTAGCGGCCCATATCATGGAGCAGCGCCAGTTTTCCGGTTCCAGATATTCTCCGGTCGGATAACCTAAAAAACGGGAAAGGCAGATACGTTCAAAGGCAGCGTTGAATGCCCACTTGGTGACAGCTTCATCCTCCAAGGCAAGAAGGATTTCTTTTGGAATCTGTTCACCACAGGCAAGGTCGATAACCTGAACGGGCTGGCTGTCTACACTGTAAGCAAAGAGTAAGATTTCAAAATTGGGAGACTCCACATAACGATAGACACCGGTCTTCTGAAGAGGTACATCGCTGTAGGTCTCGATATCAATACTGAGTGTTTTCATGAGGTTGTCCTTTCTACAAAACAGGCAGCAGAGAAATCCCTGCCGCCTGCCGTGTTACTGTTTATCTTTATTGGATTTGTATTTATTGATGTCACGGCGGATATGGTATACCGCATAGCGGATAAGGTAGAGAATGACTTTCCCTACGTTGTAGATGATGAAACCATATACCGCTACCAAAAAGGTATAGGCGATGACATTGCCAATAAAGAGATTCAATGTTTCTACAAATTCATTCATAGATTGTCTCCTTTTGTCGAAAAATATCGATGGCGGCAGTGAGGGTCACCGCCATCGGGTTGATAGATTACTTAAAGTCCTTCATGCGCTTCTCATGGTATTCGAGGTCACGCTTGTCCTTTTCCTGTTCACGCTTTTCACGCTTGTGGTCATTGATGATGCTCTGAATGATAGAGACCGCAGTAGCAAGTCCCACACAAGCGAAGCAGCCGATACAGATGTTTACAAGAATCGTACTAATCATGATTGTCTCCATAGCTTGTCACCTCCATTAATCAAGGAAATCATCATCGTCATCAGTTGCAAAGTCGGATTCAGCAGATGCCTTACCACCAAGAGGCTCGCCATCACGAATCTTCTGCAGATTGTTAAGGCCGCAGGCGATGCCCTTATTACCAGAGCTGTTGAAAGCATAGAAGCTGATGCTGGCACGACCGTAGACTCCGGAGTAAACCTCAGAACGAGTAAGGATAGGATTGCGGTCTGCATCCACGATGCCCGGAGCAGAAGTGGCGTTGGCATTTACAAAGTAGCTGCCAGCGTATGCAGGGTCATCCGGTCTCTCAAGGTCTCCGTCACGAAGAGGAGTCTTAAGTACGGAAAGCGCCGGTACGGACTTGCCGTTGCCCTTGAGCTTGGATTCGCCTTCACGGTAGGCTGCTTCGATAGCCGCTTCAATCTTAGCGACAGTCTTGGTGTCAGACTTCGGGATAATCAGGCTGACACTGTACTTCGGAGTGCCACCGTTGATGGATTTCGGTTCCCAGACGTTGGCGTAGCTCCAGCGTGTATTAGGACCAGTGATAACCTTCATGGGATTTGTCATTTTTACATTCTTACTCATTGTCGTATTCCTCCATAAAATCATTTTTGGCTGTGTTCATTGCCGGGCGCTTATCGCTCTCCGGCACAAGAGTAGGTTTGCCTTGTGGCTTTTCGATATATGCTGCAAGGAGCTCTTCGAAGCGAGACTTACCGAGCAGCTTTTGCATGGCTGTGATACCAAGCAGTTTCTTTTCGTAAGGGTCAAAACCAGCAGATTCGACAGCTTTCGATACGGCGTCTTCACTGGTGTATCTGCGGTTGGAGCGACCCTCGACCAGCTTCCAGCCGGTCCATTCTTTACCGCTGATTGCCTGCTGGAGTGCATACTCCTTGATGTCACTTGCCCAAGAGACCAGTTCGTCGACACGGGAGAGGATGACTTCGATTTCCGAATCCGTGAGCAGTGGTGGCAGTTTGAAATCGTGCTGTGTGAGTAGAAGATTGGCTTCAGCTCTGGCTCGGCATTCATGCTTTGCCTTGCAGAATCCGCACCATTCGCCACACAGGAAGTTTCCATCACCGGCAAAGGCAAGGTCTGCGGTAGGCTTCAGAACTTCATCAGCCCATTGATACAGGTCGTCCTTGCTTACCTCGTAGGTAGAAACGTTCTGGCGTCTGGGCTGGTAGATGGTCATGCTGACTGTATCGATGTCGTAGATGTCATCGAACAGTTCCAGTGCGCCAAGGGCGTAGCATTTCATCTGCGGATTGTTCTCAGCGGATACGAGAATTCCAAGACCGTGTTTATAGTCAATCACGTGCATGGTGCCGTCGCTGATGAGAATGGCATCCGAGGTTCCGAAGCCTTGTTCCACCCAGCGAGAGAAGTCCACTCGCTGTTCAATCAGAACAACAGGGTCGGAGCAGGTTTGTTTGGTCTCTTCCAAAAGCTCCATGATGAAGCTGGCATAGCCGGTAGCACAATCCTCCATCTCAGCGTTGTACCAGTCGAGATTCTCGGTAGGGTCTGTAGCTTCCATGCCGAGAGCCTTGCGGAGCTTGTACTCACAAAGGGAGTGGACATCGGTGCCTTCTGCAGCATAGTTGCTGCCTTTATCCTCATAGGTTTCGCAGAGTCTTGCTGACGGTGGGCAGTGGAGCCAGCGGTCAGAAGAGGATGCGGAGAGGATTGCATGTCCTTTAGGTGGCATATTAGAGCACCTCCGCTTCCCTAAGCAGGGCTTCATAATGTTTCGGGTCTACAAGTGACAACTTACTTGCACCGTACTTTTTAAGAAGCTCTCGTATTTCAGCTGTATGTCCGGTACGAGATTTATCAGCCAGAACAGCTCGAACCTCCTCAAGAGTCAGTGCAGGTTTTGTTTTCTTTTCTGGTTTAGCAGTAATATTTTCATTTTGCTGCTTATCGTCAGATGAAAACTGCTGTGCGAGCCAGTTTGCTGCATCGTTAATAGCAGCGGCAGCATTTCTTAGCTCTTCGATGGTCATAGCCATATCGCTCATTTTTGACATTTACTGTTCCTCCTTCCTCGGATTGTCTGTGTGCGGCGATGATTCTGAGATTCTTCGCCATTCTTGCGGATACCTGACTAATTGCTGTAAGAGTAGCAATTACTTCTGCGTCAGAGCCGCTTCTGTTGTGAAAGGTCTGATTCACTGTGTTCACCTCGCTTTCTGTAGGTCGCTTTGTTTCGCCTTACACTACTCAATGGAGGTGAGATGGCTGTTTGGCCGAAAAAATATAAAAACTTTTTGAAAAGAAAAGTCGTCCCCTGAAGAATCAGAGGACGACCATTCATATTAGAGGTAGTCCTTAAGCTCGGAGCGGAGCTTCTGGAACAGCTTGTCCCTGCGATATACGAATGTATTACGAGAGAGACCCATTTCCTTGCCACAATCACGTTCCGATTTTCCTTCCATAATAAGCTGGCAGATAAGACGGCCTTCCGGGTCCAGCTCGTTCAGCTTTGCGTAGAGGGCATTAAGAAGCTCTGCATCCTCTAATACTTCAGCGATAGCCGCAGATTCATCCGGTACATCTTCAAGCCAGCTCTTTTCGTTTCCATCGCTGTCACGCACGGTGTTATTGAGGGAAAGCTGGTCGCCAGCCTTGGCATAAGGACAGGTGAAGCAATCCATGTCGCATAAGTAGCGCTTGCTTGCAGGGCAAACACAACGGCCATGTTCCTGTTGACGCTTGCGGTAGGCGTTGATTTCACGGTAGTAGTTCGTGTAGAACTCCTTGTTAACGTCTACCCAGCTCTTGGATTCCTTGATGTAGATACGATACTCTTTACTCTGTTTTACTTTGTTTGCCATAACTTTTACCTCCGTTGGCTTCATTTGCGAAGCGGAGATAACCGTTATGGCTGCCAGTGTTTTTCATAAGATGGTCACCTCGTGCGGATCACTCCGCTTCTTTCTGGTGACCAGCCGTTCGTAAGCTGGCACTCTATTGATAATGTTTTCTTGTTCATCAACTACGAACACACCACGTGGCCACGAAGATGGTGAGCTGATGACCAAGAGAGTAGTTTTACGCCTTGCTCAGGGCGTTTATTTAATTGTCGTTTGCGATAAGCTCCAAATCAGCGAAGACCTCGCTGTAATAGCAGGGGCTTAGGTCATAGGTTCCATGAGCACCGTAGCGATAGAACACAGATTTGGCTACTTCAGAACCATATTCGGTTGCCACAGCATCAGCGGCATCCTCGATGTTGGTGAGCCATATTCTCCTTTCAGATTTTGTCATTAAAATCACCTGCCTTAATTTTGATGATTTGAGTTTACCAATTGAAAAAGACACTCGAAATTGGGCTGAGACACTGAAAAAAGACACTTTGGACACTTCTGAAGACACTTCTTCCAAATGTGGATTAAAGTCGGTTTATAAGGATTTAAAATTTATTAATATAGTAAAGGATTGTTTTTTGCCGATTAAAGTAATATAATGGAATCTGGATAGTTATATTTATTTGAGAAAGGAGGCGTCAGATTGAACCTTTCAAGACTTTGTAAAGGTGTGAGACCTTATTGCAAACAAATTAAAAGTCAAACAGCTTTTGTGAAAGGATTGTTCAATGCTACAGGTAATAGTTTTATTTCTGATAGCTATGCGAAGCAGTTGTATTCTGGCGGAAAACCTTTTACAGATGAACTAAAATCAGGATTCGGTGGTGCAGACAGGACTCAGGAGCTAATTACTTTTTTTGAGGAAAGTATTACAGATGTAGCAGGAGCAATCGCTGACTTTGGTATTCCAGAGAAAGCAGATTGCAATAAAAAAGCGCTATGTGTTGCTTTGACCCGTCAGATGCAGGAATTGATTAATGGGACAGATGAGGTTGACGATATTCTTGCAATGACGTATGAAGCTGAGAAGGCAAACACCAGTGAAGAAATAACAGGTGCATTGCCGCAGCCTTTATACAATGGGGATAGTGTTAATGCGTTTTACAATCGGACTCACGTGATTCAAAGCTATGATAAAGTCCTTCATCAGTGGGAAATTATGAATACAGGTAAACTAGTCTGGGCTGGAAGAAAACTCGTCTATATGAGAGGTGAAAAAGACCGTCCGGAAGCTAATCCATCTGTCATTGAATTGCCGGATGTACGGCCGAATCAGAGCATAAAAATAACCACGACCATAGATGGCCGTGGCTTTGATGGAATTACTTATTGTAAATGGGAAATGCAAGATGCTGATGGGCAGAACTGCTTTCCTGAAAGAGAAACTATTTTTAGTGTAACTATAGATGCTAAGTATAAGAGAAACTAAAACGGAGGTTCAAAGTGAAGGAACAGATTATTGAAAAATGGTCGACGCTTAAAGAAGTGCAGGAGTATCTCGGTGTTGGAAGAGATACGATTTTACAATGGATTGCAAAAAGAAATATGCCTGCGTATAAGGTGGGCCGCCTCTGGAAATTTAAATTATCCGAAGTGGATGAATGGATTCGCTCCGGAGGCGCTGCCGACGATAATTCTTCGACAGACGATGAATAAGTCCAGATTAACGGATACCTAATAGACTAGTATTAACATAGAATACTGTAAAAACAAATGAAAGGTTAAGGTAAACTTTTATGGATAATCAAGTGCAAAATGCAATTGTTAATTTTATATGGGGAATTGCAGATGACTGCTTAAGAGATGTGTATACTCGTGGCAAGTATCGTGATGTCATTTTACCTATGACGGTTATTCGTCGTTTGGATGCAATGCTGGAGGATACAAAACCAGCAGTTCTTGAAATGAAGAAAAAGATGGATGAGGCTGGAATCACAAACCAGTGGCCTGCACTCTGCAATGCTGCAGGTCAGGCATTCTGTAATTCATCGCCATTTTTGCTTAGAGATTTAACAAGCCGTGCCAAGAAGCAGACGCTGAAGGCTGACTTTGAGGCTTATTTGGATGGATTTTCTCCTAATGTTCAAGAAATACTAGATAAATTCAAATTCCGCAATCAGATTGACACGATGGTTGAAGCGGATGTTTTAGGAGCTGTGATTGAAAAATTTGTTTCACCAACTATGAATTTAAGTCCTAAGCCTGTTTATACAGATGATACGATGCAGACAATTAAGTTGCCTGCTCTTGATAATCATGGAATGGGAACCATTTATGAGGAACTTCTAAGAAAATTCAACGAAGATAATAATGAGGAAGCCGGTGAGTTTTGGACACCTCGTGATGTTGTCGATTTGATGGCAGACCTTATTATTGTACCCATTGCAGATAAAATTATGGATGCAACGTATTCTTGCTATGATGGCGCCTGCGGAACTGGAGGTATGCTTACTGTTGCACAGGAACGACTTTACACTGTTGCTAAACGTAGAGGTAAAAATGTATCTATTCATCTTTTTGGACAGGAAGTACAGCCAGAAACATATGCTACCTGTAAAGCAGATATGCTGCTAAAGGGTGATGGTGAACAGGCAGAGCATATTGCATATGGCTCTACATTATCTGCAGATGGACATGCAACTCGTCAGTTCGATTTTATGTTAGCCAATCCACCTTACGGAAAGAGCTGGAAGATAGATGCTGAGAAAATGGGTGGCAAGAAAGATATATTAGATAGTCGATTTAACGCATATCTAGAAGATGGAACCCAGTTAACTATGATTCCAAGAACTAGCGATGGTCAATTATTGTTCTTACTTAATAATGTGGCGAAAATGAAACATGATACGCCTCTTGGAAGCCGTATTGCAGAAGTCCATAATGGTTCCTCCATATTCACAGGCGATGCAGGCAGCGGAGAAAGCAATGCCCGTAGATATTTAATTGAAAATGACCTAGTAGAGGCGATTATAGCGCTTCCGGAGAACATGTTCTACAACACTAGCATAGGTACATATATATGGGTCCTTTCAAATAAAAAGGAATCTCGTAGAGTAGGCAAGGTGCAGCTTATAGATGCAACGTTGATGAAAAAACCCATCCGTAAGAATATGGGTAAAAAGAACTGTGAATTGACTAGCGAAATTCGAAAAGAGATAATGCGTATTTTTATGGATATGGAAGAGAGCGAAGTTAGCCGTGTATTTAACAATGAAGAATTAGGATATTGGAATGTTACTGTGGAACGTCCTCTCCGCCTACGAATTTATCCGGATAGAAGAATTCCTAGGGATGTGTTTAAGAAGGCAGAAGAATTGCAACTTGTAATTGATGGAATCAAAAAGGCATCAGAAGTTGCACAATTAGATGATTGGGATGCTTTTGCGAAAGCAACAAAACTGAAAAAGGCACAACTGAATAAAATTCGTCCGTATATTACTGAAAAAGACAGGAGTGCAAAACCGGTTAAAGGGGTTGCAGATACTGAGCTTAGGGAATCAGAACAAATTCCTTTAGACTATCCGGGAGGTATTGATAGATACATAGAAATGGAAATTCTTCCTTATGCTCCAGATGCTTGGGTTGATATGAAATCTCAAAAGATAGGGTACGGTTTCTCATTTAACAAGTTTTTCTACCATACTCCAGAAAGACGTAATGTTGATGAGATACTAAGAGAATTGAAAGAGCTGGAAGAATTGGGCGATGCGATGACAGAAGAAATTATTGGAGGATTGAAAGATGATATTGAATGATAACAATCCTAGCGATAAAAGAATTTATCCTTCACGATGGGAATGTAAGAAAGGAAAACATTTATTTTCTTCTGTAGATAACCGTTCCGAGGAAGGAAAAGAAGAACTGCTGACAGTTTCACATATTACTGGTATAACACCACGTAAAATGAAGAATGTCTCTATGTTCAAGGCAGAATCATTAGTTGGGTATAAGATTTGTGAAATAAATGATATTGCTGCTAATACCATGTGGATGTGGCAAGGGGCAATAGGTGTATCAAAATATAGAGGCGTTATTAGTCCTTCGTATAATGTTTATCGTCAGAAGAACGATGACTTTTTACCGGACTATCTTGACCTTTTGTTGAGAGAGCCTACGCTAGTTGATGTATATCATTCTTTATCTACAGGAATTAGACCATCTCGACTAAGGCTGTATCCAGAACAATTGTTTTCAATTGATTTCCCGGTTCCTTCAAAAGAGGAACAACAAAAAATAGTAGATTATTTGGAATGGAAAATATCTAAAATCAATGCGCTTATAAACAATTTAAAAAAGCAGGTTCGTGCAATCAACGAAGAAAAACAAGTTGAATTATCGTCTGTTTTTACTAAAGGAATCGCAGGTATACATACTAATTTTATTACTTGTACAGAGCCCGTAATAGGTTCAATTCCTGATGGTTGGAAGGTAATGAAACTAAAATATGTTTGCAAGATGTACAACGGAGACAGTATTAGCGATTCCGAAAAGGATGACTATACGACAGTAACAGAAACTCCTTACATTGCAACGAAAGACGTTGATTTGCAAAGTGCTACAGCAAATTATGAAAATGGTTTATATGTTCCTGAAAACTCGACATTTAAAATTGCTCCTAAAAACAGTACTTTGCTTTGTATTGAAGGAGGAAGCGCAGGTCGAAAAAAAGCATATATAACGAGAGATGTCGCATTTGTAAATAAGTTGTGTGCTTTTGTTGCCACAGATATTGATTCGAAATTTTTGTTCTATTTTTTGAGCTCTGATATATTTGCCCTTCAATTCAAAAAAGAAATGACTGGCTTGATAGGTGGGGTGTCCATTGGAACTATCAAACGATTATTCGTTCCAGTGCCTAAAATAGAGGAACAGAAAGAAATTGTCCATTATCTTGACAATAAATGCGAAGTATTGGACAAAACGATTCTTCTTATACAAAAAAAGATTTCTGTATTGATGGAATTGAGACAATCGCTGATTTCAGATGTTGTTACTGGAAAAATAGATGTAAGGAATATTGATATTCCTCAATATGAACATATAACAGAAATTGATTCGGAATACGAAGAATTTGAGGATGAAGAAGATAATGTGACTGGAGGGGAGGAGTAGTTTATGGCTTTCACAAATACGAAAGAAAACGGATTGGAGTCATTGATTGTAAGATGGCTTGTCGAGCATAACGGCTATGAGCAAGGAACAAATGCTGATTACAACCGTGATTATGCCATTGACGAGACACGCTTATTCCGCTTTCTTCAGGATACACAGCCGGATGCCTTAGATAAACTGGGTGTATTCAAGGCCGAAATGAAAAAGAAACAGTTTTTGAATCGTTTGCAAGGTGAGATTGCGAAGAGGGGTATTATCGACGTACTGCGCAATGGGGTGAAAGTCTACCCTGCAAACCTAATTATGTTCTATCTTACTCCTACAGAAAATAACACTAAGGCAAAAGAAATGTATGAGAAGAACATTTTTAGCGTAACACGCCAGCTGATGTATTCGAATGACTCTACAAGACTAGCACTGGATATGTGCGTATTTATTAATGGCCTCCCGGTTATTACTTTTGAGTTGAAGAATCAGCTTACAAAGCAGGATGTCGATGATGCTGTTCAACAGTATAAAGACGACCGTGACCCAAGAGAGCTGTTATTCCAGTTCAAACGCTGCATGGTCCATTTTGCCGTTGATGATGCACGCATTAAGTTCTGTACCAAATTAGATGGGAAGAACAGTTGGTTCCTGCCTTTTGATAAGGGCTATAACGATGGAGCAGGTAATCCTCCGAATCCAGATGGCCTTATGACCGATTATCTGTGGAAGAAGATTCTTACTAAGGATAAGCTGAGTCGTATTATTGAAAACTATGCGCAGGTCGTTGTTGAAGAGGACCCAGAAACAAAGAAAAAATCAGTGAAGCAGATTTTCCCTCGTTACCATCAGCTAGATGCAGTTGAGAGCTTACTCGCTGATGTAAAGGCAAATGGTGTTGGAAAGAGATACTTGATTCAGCACAGTGCTGGTTCAGGAAAGTCCAATTCTATTGCTTGGCTGGCCCATCAGCTTATTGGACTCGAAAGGGACGGACATCCGATGGTTGATTCTGTCCTTGTTGTTACTGACCGTCGAATCCTTGATAAGCAGATTCGAGACAACATCAAGCAGTTCATGCAGGTGGCTAATACGGTTGCATGGGCAGAGCATTCAGGCGACCTAAGAAAAGCTATCCAAGGTGGCAAGAGGATTATTATCACTACAGTAGAAAAGTTCCCATATGTTGTGCCGGATATAGGTGCTGCGCATAAGGCTAATCATTTTGCTGTAATTATCGATGAGGCACATTCTGGTCAAAGCGGTCGCAACTCTGCTCAGATGAATTTGGCACTTTCCGGATTGGCTACAGATGATGAAGTTGATAATGAAGATAGAATCAATGCCATGATGGAAGGTCGAAAGCTCCTTACTAATGCGAGCTACTTTGCGTTTACAGCAACGCCTAAGAATAAAACCTTGGAGACCTTTGGAACAGTTGTTACCGACGAAAATGGCAACCCTATTTTGAATGAGAATGGTGAATTGCAGCACAGACCATTCCATTCATACACGATGAAACAGGCAATTCAGGAAGGCTTTATTCTTGATGTGCTGAAGTATTACACACCAATTTCAAGCTACTATAAGTTGATGAAAACGGTGCAGGATGACCCGATGTTCGATAAAAAACGTGCTCAGAAAAAACTGCGTGCTTTTGTTGAAAGTGATACCTATACCATTGCTCAAAAAGCTGAAATGATGGTTGAGCACTTCCACGAGCAGGTGATTTCAAAGGGTAAGATTGGCGGACAAGCAAGAGCTATGGTGGTAACAGCAAGTATTCCTCGTTGCGTCGAATATTATTATGCGATTAATAAATGCCTTGCAGCACGTCATAGTCCGTACAAGACAATTGTTGCTTTCTCTGGAGAGCATAAATATCAGGGGCAAGAGCCTGCATTAACATCTGCAGGATTGAATGGGTTCCCGGATGCAAAGATTCCAAAGACACTAAAGACAGACCCGTACAGAATTCTAATTGTTGCAGATATGTTCCAGACTGGTTTCGATGAGCCTCTGTTACATACGATGTACGTGGATAAAATGCTTTATGATATTAAGGCTGTTCAGACCTTGTCCAGACTGAATCGATGCCATCCGCAGAAGCATGATACTTTCGTCTTGGATTTTGCAAACAGCCCTGATATGATAGAGAAATCTTTCTCCAGATATTATAGAACAACATTGCTTTCTGGTGAAACCGACCCTAATAAACTGTACGATTTGATAGCGACAATGGAAGAATATCAGGTCTATTCGGAGGAGAATGTAGAACAGCTGGTAAATCTGTATCTTGATGGAGCAGAAAGAGATAGGCTTGACCCTATCCTTGATGCATGTGCTGTGATTTATAAGAACTTGGATACAGAAGACCAGATTAAGTTCAAGAGCTCTGCAAAGGCGTTTTGTCGTACCTATGGTTTCCTTGGAGCTATACTTCCGTATGGAAATGCGGAATGGGAACGTTTGTCTATTTTCCTGAATCTGCTTATTCCAAAACTTCCATCACCTCGTGATGATGATTTCTCTGAAGGGATTTTAGATGTTATTGACCTTGATAGCTATAGATTAGAGGCTCAAGAGTCAATGTCTATTAAATTGGCAGATGAAGATGCAGAGGTTGCACCTGTTCCTGCAGGAAAAAGTGGTCATATTGTAAATCCGGAAATGGATTTACTTTCAATTATCCTAAGCGACTTTAATGATATGTTCGGAAATATTGACTGGAAGGAGCCTGACAATGTCAGACGCCAGATTGTAGCAATTCCGGACATGGTAGCAAAGGACGAACGTTATCAGAATGCAATGAAAAATTCTGATAAACAAAACGCTCGTATGGAAAGTGAACGAGCATTGCAGCAGGTTATCTTCTCAGTGATGGCCGACAATATGGAGCTATTCAAACAATTTCAGGACAATCCGTCCTTTAAGAAATGGCTCTCAGATATGGTATTCAATATGACATACGACCCAAAGAGAGGCTCAAAAGGTATTGAATACTCACAAGTTGAAACAAATGCAAGTATGGTAGCTGAGTCGCCTACGCCATACGGAGCAAAGAAAGAATAATGAAGGAGGCGCAGCATGAGCGATAATTTATCTAAAACTGTACACGGAGATTTTGATGCGGTATTTCGTGAAGTAACACAATCAAGCCCGGTATCGTGGATAACGCAGGGAGAGCTGCGCCTTTTTCACTTAAACATCCGTAACAATAAGTTTAATCCGGAAGAAATGAAAAAGCTCCTATATAGAAATATAGGTGACTATGTGTTCTCTCGTGCGAAAATCGAACATTTCAAAGTGACTGGGGATGCTTTTGCGATTGTATCGCAGGCGTTGAGAGTGCTTCAGAAGAATGGTGGAGCAGATATAAAGGGTACGGGCTCCGAGCTGGGAGAACTGTTACTGTATTCATTTTTGGAGGAAAAACTAAAGGCACCTAAGCTAATGAGCCGGGTGGAGTTATCTACTGACGCTAAGCAGTATGCAAGCTCATGCGATGGAATACACCTGCTTACAAGCGGTGTATCTGGAGTTCCATATCATCAGGTGGTATTTGGTGCTTCAAGCATTGTTGGAGACCTAACATATGCAATTGATGCAGCCTTTGAGAGCATTGTCGAGATAGAAAAGAACGAAGATAAAGAATTGCATATGGTTGACAATGTCATTTTTGACAGGCTCCTAAATGATGACGAAGTTGAACTCGCAAAACAGATTTTTATTCCTTCACCTAATCCGACAGTCAATTATAATACCTCATATGGTATTTTCTTGGGTTATACAATTGGCTTGGACCCGAATCAATATAGTATCGCAGAGTTTCCGGGAATAGTTGAAGAAAAAATGCAGGAGGATATTCGACGTAATATTGACTATATTCTCCAGAAAATCCGTGACAATAATTTGAATTTACATTCATTCTATTTCTACGTTCTACCTTTTAATGATGGTGAAGCGGATAAGAAGGATATCATGGAAGCAGTGTTGAAAGGAGATGTTGACCTATGAGCGATAAGAAAACACTAGGTGGAGCTATATTTGTCGATATCGAAAGCAATGCCTATTTAAATGAACTTCATGAGAATATCCTGTTCAATTACGCACTAAAACTTTTTCAGATTCAAGATAGGCAAAGAGAATATAATCTGAAAGATGCACTCAGATTTGCAGATTTACTGTCGAAATCTACTCATCCGACTAATAGTGATAGCCATAAGATGTGGGCTCAAGAGTTAATTATTCTTTTGAATGAGTTGCATCCAGAAGACGCATTGGTAAAGTTATACGCTGGTTCTGTTTTTTCGAGTACTGGAAACCATCAAGGCTTGCAGATTATCAACTCTGAATATCAGGATATTAATGTGTTTGAAAAGATATTCGAACAATTCAGAAATGATTATCTAACGATTCCGGCAGCACCAGAAATGAAATTTTTCAGTGCTCAAAAAGAAGCGTATGACCATTTAACAGACCCTTGTTTTAGTTATTCTGGTCCGACATCAATGGGAAAGTCTTTTATAATGCGAATGTTTATCAAAGACGAAATCCTGCATGGCGCTAAGAAAAACTATGCACTTATCGTGCCGACAAAAGCGCTAATCAATGAAGTTAGGTCTAAAATAATTAACGACCTAGAAGGTAATCTTAAGGAGTGTAATTATAGAGTTGTAACGGCAGCAAGTGATATCGCACTTGAAGAAAAGCATAATTTTATCTTCGTTCTTACTCCAGAGCGCTTGCTGTATCTTCTTATTAGTAATCAATCATTGGAAGTGGATTATCTGTTTGTTGATGAGGCGCATAAACTGTCAGGAAAAAATAGCCGAGGACCGTTTTACTATAAAGTCGTTGACATGCTTCTGCAGAAAGAGAAGAAACCTCATTTTATTTTTGCATCACCAAATATTCCTAATCCACAGGTATATTTGCGACTGATGAATGAGGCTATTGAAAGTAACGACGAGAGTAAGCTGGCTACTACGTACTCTCCAGTTGTACAGATAAAGATTCTTATGGACCTTATCAATAATAATATTTCGGTTTATAACGAGCGTACAAATCAGCGGATTCAGATTGCTTCTATAAAAAAGTCAGATGTCACCCTTAATGACATGCTGTTATTGTTCGAAGGGAAAAATCTGCGATTACCGCCTGAGCAACGCAGTCAAACTATTGTTTATTACAATGGCCGAGCAAAGGCAATAGCTGCAGCACGGAGCTTTGCTGAATCCAGAGGTATTCACGATAAGAATGACCCAGAGTTAGATTCGCTGTCAAAAGATATCGTGCAAGAAGTGCATGGAGACTATTACCTTGCCAGCATGATAAAAAAAGGTGTGGCTTATCATATTGGTTATTTGCCAGCTTCTATACGTACTCGCATAGAAGATTTGTTCCAAAAGGGTAACATCACAATCATGTTTTGTACAAGTACTCTTTTGGAAGGTGTTAATTTACCGGCTGACAATTTATTCATTACAGACAATAAAATTTTTAGACGCAAAATGAACCCAGTGGATTTTAGAAATCTAATAGGTCGAGTTGGGCGTATCAGCTATAACCTTTATGGCAATGTATTTTTTGTTTCGGATGAGAAGTCAGTATCATCAGAAAGCTATATTGAGATGCTTCAAGAACAGATACCTGAGCAAGAATTGTCAATTGAAAGTAATCCAAAAGCACTCAAAAGAGTCGAAAAGAAGTATATTGCAGATATCATTAAAAGTGGTAGCTCGGAAATACCAAAGCGTAGAGAAGACCAGTCAGAAGAATCCTATGTAATGATGCGTAAGTTTGGTCTTATCCTTCTTAGAGATATTATGGAAGAACGTGATAGCCTTGTACATAGGGAGTTTTCAGATTTCCTAACAGTGGAGGATGAACGCCAGATTAGAGAAAAGTTCAATAGTTCACCTACATTGCCGGATGATGATATTAATACTTCTGTAGACCAGACCAAGAGGCTAATTATAGCCATTAAGAACGGGTTGGAATATCCGTCTTCTAAAAATGGATTCAAATACAATGACATCATTGATTTTTTCAACAAGCTCTCAAAAATATTTGACTGGCCTGTTTACGAGAAATCGACACTTGGAAACGAATCAAAGAGAAAATGGTATGCGGTAATACTTTCTCAATGGATGGAAGGCTCTGGATTGAGTTACATCATGCAGAGAGCAATTGATTATCATAAGCAACATCCGGAGAATTTTAGGGTTTCAGCATACCAGCCGCCAACTATTTATAATGATAACTCGAAGGAACACAGGAATGTAGTGTTTGCTGATACGCTAGAAGCTATTGAAAATATTGTGCTGTTTAGTATTTCAAACTATTTTCTGAGGTTCTCTAACGAATATAAAAAGATTCATGGTGTCGATGAGTTCGATAATAACTGGTATGAATACGTCGAGTTTGGAACCACAAATCCATTAACGATTTTGTTGCAGCGAAATGGCTTTTCAAGAGAGTCTGCAACTTTTATCAAAAAACATAAAGACGAGTATGTGGCCCATGATGGAAGCACTGATGAGTTAAGATTACGTTTATCTTTGTTGGGTTGTGGTAACACAAGTGTGATGACAGAAGCAGCAAGTATTAGGTTTAATGCTCCGAAACTGTTTCTGGAGGAGTAACTGATATGAACGAACAAAATCAATTTGATTGGGTGAATTTTTATAAGGAATTCGCTTCAAAACTTTTAGATTATAAAGATAGAAGAGATGAACTCGTAGAAAAGGTGAAGGCGATTTATACTATGACAGGTATGAATATGCCTACTTTGGAAAAGGACAATAATCTCATTGATATTGACCCCTTTACTGTGTTTGGCCTCTTCAACAAGAAACTGAAGGATGACAATCGCATCAAGATTTTAACAGCAATTGCTAAACTATTTGATGTTAAAACAGCAGTGCCTACATCGTTTGATAGCCTGCCAGTGCTCAATCCTCAGAATGCTACGTTCTATTATTTTATTGGTGAACGTGGAGAGAGTGACATTGATGAGTTATGGGAGCTGTTTGCCTCCGCTTTGGCTTATGCGCAGGAGCCTACTACTGACCGCAGAGAGAAAGTTGCACACTATTTTGATTTGGCTATCAATAAAAAAGGTAACGGAAATAGCAAGATTACAATGGCCTTATACTGGATTTCACCGAATTCATTTCTGAACTTGGATAGTCGAAATGAATGGTATATTTATGAATCCGGAAAGGTTCCATCTGATATTGTCAGTGGGCTACCAGAGATTGAAGCTAAGATTCCTTCATCTAAGTATTTTCAAATAGTAGAGTCCTTGCGCAGCTATTTACAGAGCTCAGAGAGTGAATTGAAAGACTTTAAAGAGTTGTCCTTCGATGCTTGGAAATATTCGGAACAGGTTAATCAGGAGAAAGCTGCAGAAAAGAAAGCGGCAACAAAGGTAAGTGACACACTTGCGGATGATGTTGATACGGTCCACTATTGGATTTATGCCCCCGGTGAAGGCTCATGTATGTGGGACGAATTCTATAATGCAGGTATTATGGCAATTGGCTGGGGCGAGATTGGTGACCTCCGAGAGTTTGATTCAAAGGATGCAATGAAGGTAAAAATGAAGGAAACCTTCGATGAAAAACTTTCCTATAAAAACGCTGCGCATGCTACATGGCAGTTTGCGAATGAGATGAAGGTTGGAGATATCATCTTTGTAAAGAAAGGTATGCATCAACTGGTGGGCCGGGGTGTTGTTACATCTGATTATGAATTTGATGGAGAGCGCTCCGACGAATACAAGAATACTCGTCAGGTAAATTGGACCCATAAAGGAGAATGGCCTCATCCGGGACAGGCAGTCATGAAAACCCTCACTGATATTACTTCCTATACAGATTATGTCGAAAAACTCAATGCTTTATTTGAGGATGAGTCTGAAGAAGATGTTGAGGAAGTTGAGAAGTCTTACCCGGTATATACAAAAAACGATTTCCTGTCAGAGGTCTTCATGCCAGAGGAAGAGTACGATAAGCTGGCTGGTATTCTTCGTATAAAGAAAAACATTATCCTTCAGGGTGCTCCCGGTGTTGGTAAGACTTTTGCCGCCAAGAGACTCGCATTTTCTATGATGGGAGTAAAAGATGTAGAAAGAGTTATGATGGTTCAGTTCCATCAGAGCTATTCGTATGAAGACTTCATCATGGGATTTAGACCTTCGACGGATGGATTTGAACTGAAACGAGGCGCTTTTTATAACTTCTGTAAGAAGGCTGAAATCGATGGAGACAATGATTACTTCTTTATCATTGATGAAATCAACAGGGGTAACCTAAGTAAAATATTCGGTGAGCTGTTTATGCTTATTGAGAATGACAAAAGAGGCGTTTCGTTACAGCTTCTATATTCTGATGAGAAGTTCTCTGTACCTAAGAATATTTATATCATTGGCATGATGAATACAGCTGACCGTAGCTTGGCTATGTTGGATTATGCGCTCAGAAGAAGATTTGCTTTCTTTGAAATCAAGCCAGGCTTTACAACGGACGGATTCAGAGAATATAGAATGAGCTTAGAAAATGAGAAATTTGATAAACTGATTGCCTGTGTGGAGAGCCTGAATAATGTGATATCTAATGATGAATCATTAGGCGATGGCTTCTGTATAGGGCATAGCTATTTTTGCAATCTGTCACCAGACACGATTGATGACCAAGTATTGTCTGGAATTGTTGAGTATGAGCTGATTCCGCTTTTGAAGGAATACTGGTTTGATGAGCCAACAAAAGTGAAAGATTGGAGTAGTAATTTAAGGAGTGCGATTAAGTGATACCGGTTCAAAATGTCTATTATATGCTGTCGTATGCCTTCAAAGTTCTGAATGAACAGGGGTACAAAAGAATAGCTACTGAAGAATTTAATAATACTGCAGAGCTGATGGCAGCAATATTGGCAAAAGGTATCGCTGTCCAGCTGAAGCGTGGACTTGGGAAAGAATATATATCCCAGACGGAGGAATTATCATCACTCCGAGGCAAAATTGATATTGCCGAATCCATAAAAACGCAGAGTATGATTAGAAAAAAGTTGATTTGTACATATGATGATTTTTCTGTTAATAGTACGATGAATCGAATCATCAAATCAACCGTGGAGGTTCTTCTGAAAGCAGATATTGAAAAAAGTAGAAAAAAGGAACTCCGTAAGCTAATGGTATTCTTTGCAGATGTAACACCGATTGACTTGTACTCTGTGAACTGGAATCTGCAGTATAACAGGAACAATCAGTCCTACCAGATGCTAATTTCGATATGTTATTTGGTAGTAAAAGGTCTGCTCCAGACAAACACAGATGGAACAACAAAGCTGATGGATTTTCTTGATGAGCAGAGAATGTGTCGCCTGTATGAGAAATTCATCCTTGAATATTATAAAAAACACTATCCAGAACTATCCGTCAGTGCTTCACAGATACCGTGGTCATTGGATGACGGGATTGGCGATATGCTTCCAATAATGCAGAGTGACATTCATCTTCAAAGAGAAAGTACGGTATTGATTATTGATGCAAAATACTATGCGAGTACAACACAAATTCAGTTCGATAAACATACTTTGCATTCGACTAACCTGTATCAGATATTCACCTATGTAAAAAACCGTGAATATCAGTTTGGTGATACTGATAATATAGTTTCAGGAATGCTGTTGTATGCAAAGACAGATGCTGTGATTCAACCAGATAATATATATCAAATGCACGGAAATCAAATTAGTGTCAGAACGCTGGATTTGAATTTACCGTTTGCAGAGATTGCAGCACAGATGGATAGAATTGCTGAATCGCATTTTAATGATGTTAAAAAACACCTGTAGAGAGGGGTGCATTAAGTGGTACATAATTGTTTTATTAAATGCCAAGTGTGTGGATGTATTACCAGAGTGCGACTTCAAGTAGGGTGGCAAGAGTCTCACCCGATTGTAGTGACTTGTGGTGAATGTAAGACTTCCTTGTTTGGTCGAGTAAAGATTGGACAGGATGCTCCCGGTTTAGAATACCATTTTGATAATGCTGATATTTGCAATGAAGAAGACAAAGAAAAATACATTGTGGAATGCTCTGGAGAGTTCCCTGTATTTAAGCAGAGGCCGGTAGCTGAAGATGAGGGATACGTGCTTACTCCATTTATTCGAGCTGCTGAGATAATGGATGAAGGGTATGAAGAGTTTTCCACATCTGTAAGGCAGTTATCTGATGCTGCAAAACGCTGGACAAGCTATAAAAGAATTCAGGATTTATCTAAAGTAAATAGTCCTTATGTAAAGCAAGAAATTCAAAAAATATTTAGTGGAGAATATTTCCAGTGCAGGGATGAGTATGAACTATTAAGAGCAGTTCATATGATTGATGTACATGCATTTTATGCTCCGCTGAAAAAAGAACTTTTAAATAATATGGATTTTAGCTCTAACATACTTAAATTGGATAGAGCACAATTGAGAAAACTGCTGAACTATCTTGAAAACCACAGCGGATATCATTTGGAAGAACTTCAAAATTTAATATATAAGCTAATGGATGAATTTATGTCGGTCTATCAGTCATTGATTCCGGCATTTGCGTTACAGTTTTATACAGATAAATTTGATTTGAGTGTTGAAGGCTCTACAACAAGTACATTTGATACAGTTAAACAGTTTTATTTAGATGTATACGAAGGATTAGGCAATTTGCTTATTATTCCTATTGCGTTGGATAACATAAAAATCAGAAATGATTTTGAAAAAATGGCACCAGTAGAGAAGAATATTTCTTCTATTGATGGCTTTGTTGCTGCAACAAAAGCGACTAGATTTCACTATATTTCTTCAAATGAGCCACATGTTGCTCTTGCAGATATAATTCTAAATGCAAAATTGAGAAATGCTATCGGTCATAATGACGTGGAATATGATACCGTCACACAGTGTATTACATATATACCCAATCCTAAAGACTGTTCAAAACGGAAACAAGAGTATTTGTTGCAGTTTGAAAATGAAGCATTGAGAATGTTTCAGGGAGTTTTAGTCATCTCAGAATATATTTACAGATTAAGGCAATTAACTTTGATGGAAAAGGGTATAACACCAATTAGGCCCAATACTCCTATCGTTAAATCTAAGAAGATTGGACGAAATGAACCTTGTCCTTGCGGTAGCGGTAAAAAGTTCAAACATTGTCATGGAAGAAATGGATAAATGAAGGTCGAGTGCATGGGAATTACACAGTTCTAAAGCTTGTGAAAGTGCCGTTGACCTATCCCCTGCACACGAAACCGCCAGGGTTGAGGCAACGGGAATTGCTGGCTGCTGAAGTCGTCACTATAATAGTAAATACAAAGAAAAACGCTGACCACTTCCCTGTTGCAAACGAGGTTTAGACAGGGAAATGGAAAGCAATAGTGTAGGTACATTTTGGATTGTAAAAACCGTGGATATGTTTCCGAGAACGAACGGAAATTGGTTGAAGGATTGGCGCAATCTAAAATATGCCGACATCAATCATGGCCTTTCGAGCCATGTGGAGACGGTTGTTCTTTTGTCCCAACAAAAACCAGATGACACGATAGAGATCGACTTAGACTTAGATGAGCTGGATGCAACCAGTGCAGAGACGAAAGCGACCTATCAGGAAATCAAAGATTATGTGCTGAAAGAATTTGGCTTGAAGGTTTCAAATTTATATATTTCTCAGGTAAAACGCAAATGTGGAATTGAAGTGGGAGAAAACTATAATCTTCCAAAATCAGAAAATGCAAGAGTTCCACAATGCCCGAAAGAGAAAGAAGATGCTATCAAGGCTGCCCTGAAATATTATGCGATGATCTAAGGACATCGCTGATTTCAAGGAGGAATAACACATGAAAAGCACATTTGAAAAAATGGGTGGAACCTACACACTGGGAGCAGACGGAATTTACTATCCGAATCTTGTCAGTACAGATGAAGAACCGCATTATGGGAAATATGGAATGATGCGGAAAACATATCTGAAAGAGCATCGTCCGGCAATGTATTCACTGTATATGTTGGAAGACAGATTGACAGAACATCTGAATGCGGTGGACGATGAAGCGCAGGAGAGAATGGATATTCTGGTGCGTCAGATGATGGAGAGGCAGGGCATTACGGAAGAATTGAAAGCTTGTGATCAGATGGAATGGGTCAGAGCGGTAAATAATATCCGAAATGCAGCAGAAGAGATTGTGTTAAAAGAATTAGTGTATATTTAAAGCGTGGAAAGCTCCTTCGGGAGCTTTTCAGTGTTTGTAAGAGCTTATATAGAAAATGGGTTAAGAAGATGGTATGATATTGATAATAAGGGAAGAATTGAAAAGTTAATTTACTTAGTGTTAAGGTGAGGAGGTCATTAAATGCAGAGTCCAATCCATGAAGGATATGAATATCAGGATTATTTTACTGTTTCGATAATCCTACAACTAATGCTTAAACAGACAGATGCTGAAATAATTATTGATCGTAAGGATTTTAGTGGAGATAAATTTGATGATCTAAAGGTGAAGACACCTAATGGTACTACTGAATTTCAGATTAAGTATTCTGATGATGAATATTCCCATAAACTTGCTAAAGATGACTTCGCAAATGGAAATGGACATGATACGGCATTATGCGATCTTTTTGCTTCTTGGAAAACGAGAAAAGAATCTGAAAATGATACTCAGATAAAATTGTGCCTTGCGTGGAATAGGCCCGATGATGATGATCCGATTGTAGAGTTTTTGAAACCTATTCAAGAACAGGCTTTGCCTTTTTCAATTGTTGCATATTCGTTTGATGGCGAGGTGTTTTGGCCAGTGGGAAATCTACCGCCAAAAACATGGAGAAAGTTTAATTTGGCGGTTAAGTCAGGGCTCATCGATAGAGAAGCCTTTTTATCATTTTGCAATGAACTTACGATTATTCTGGAAATGCCCAAGGCAAGTCTTGATTTAAAAAATCCTGGCGGAATAGAAAATGTAATTATTCGGCAAGCTGAGAAATTGGGCGTAGGAATATATCCAAATGATAATCTAAACTTAGAAGAAGTTATTTATAAGCTTGCTACGGAAGTGAAGCGTTCCAGAGCGATGGGGAATAGACTTTATATCAATACGTTAATGGGACGCCTTGGATTTATAAGGGATTATGGGAAATTCGACCAGAGATTCCCGGTAGATTCAGCGCATAAGGTTATGCTTGACGATGAGATTGAAAGTCTGCACAGAGCAATTCGTGATTCAAAACGTGTTATTATTACTGGTAATCCTGGTTCTGGAAAGTCTTGGCTTGTCGATGAATACATAGATAAACTTGAGAATGATGACAGTAAAGTTATTCATTATAATTGCTTTCAGTCATTGCAGGACACAAATAGTCTAGAGAGAATACGTGTAACTTCTTTATATGGTAATCTAGTTTCACAGATTGTGGAACAATATCCAGAATTAGTAGAGCATAAGAATACAACGTTGGGTGCTGATAAAGCAGAGCTTGAAAATCTGCTTCGACTTATTGGAGGGGAATTTTATTTAGTAGTAGATGGTCTAGATCATATCTCCAGAGAATATGATCTGCATAAAGATCTTATTTCACGTTCAGAAACTGAAATTATTTCGGAATTGTTGGAAATTCATTTTCCTGATAACTGCTATGTCACAATAGCATCGCAACCAATAGACGCACTGGATGAATTTAAAGCCAATAGTTACTGTATATTTAAAATTGAACCATGGGGTATTAAGCAAGTGAAATCCTTGATGGCGACCTTTCAGATTGCTGATGATACTATTAAAGGAGATGATTCATCAATAAGTGAATATCTACTTAAGAAATCTCAGGGAAATGCGCTTTACCTCAATTATATCTTGCGTCAGTTACGAAACTCAAATGTAAATAAAGAATTAATTGACGGAATACCAGATTACGATATCAGTTTATCTGAGTATTATTCCTATTTGTATAAAAAGATTCATAATAATCGCACAGTTAATGCACTTTGCGGGGCAGATTTTTATCTTAGTCTAAATGATTTAATGGAGATTACTGGAGATGGAGAGTTTGTAGAGCAAGATATATCGATGCTTCATCCATTATTGGCGGAAAACGTGTTAAGTGGTGGTTTTTCAATTTATCATGAAAGTTTTCGCCGGTTTGTATTATCTTCATTAGAAAATAGAAAAGTTGATATAGAGAAAAATGTTTATGGTATTCTTACTGATTGGCTACAGGAGAAACCGTTTTTTAAATTTGACAAGTCGTTTTATTATCTTTCGGAACTATTGTATAAGATCAAGAAGGATGCTGAAAATATTGCCTTGATTGACAAAAAATTTGTTCTTAATGCAGTTGCAGAGGGGTATTCTAGAAAACGCATAAGAATGAATCTGAATTGTATTATTCGAAGTGCGGCTAGAATCAGAAATTTAGTTGCGTTGATAACAGCGAGTGAATTATTGGCAATGCTCGATGATATGAACGAATTCGAAAGTACTGGGGAAGAATATTTTCAGGCACTCTGTGATATTAAGGGTGCTTCTAAACTAAATCAGTTAATGCAGATTGATGGAAAACCCAGCTTTGATATGAATACAGGCAAAATTGCGTGTTATATTTCTTCGAAAGCTGGTATTACACCTTGGTGGAAATTGTATTTAGATATAGAGGCTAAGCAGTACAAGATTGAGGAACTTAAATATTATTATAGATATTATCTTGATGAACAAGGAGTTAGTATCATTCCTAAACTTATGGAGGCAATAGAAAAAGAAAAAGCTTCAATAAGAAACCAATGTATTGAGATTGCGTATGGTGAGCTAAAGGACTATATAGAATTTGATGAAATTGCTTCAATTGCGGAAGAGCAACAACTAATTTATTGGAAAAACTATCTTTCATATATTGAGACAGGATATTATCCGCAAAGTGAAATTTCCTTTGAGGTTGCAATTGGAAAATGGGAAAAAATCAAAACATTGAGGATGCCAGGAGAAAAAGATATAAGAATTTTTATAGAATTATTCTCACAAATATATTATCTCGCTGAGCAGGGGGATAGGAAAGTTATAGAGACAGTCTGTTCGGATTGCGAAAATATTAACTGGTTCTATAATTGGATCATCTATTCTGTAAAGATGGCAGAATTATGTGCACACACAGAACAAATGAATTCTAAAATAATCTGTGAATCAGTGATTACTAATTTGGAATTATTGTTACAGGATACGGAAGTTTTCAAGGGAGAACCACGTACTTGTGATTTGTATTTTCTTCAGAATGAGTTAACAAGGTCATATGAACAGGCAATAGAACTGATTGTTCAAAATGGTACTGTTGATGATCTGGAAAAAGCATTGAGTATTCTCGAACGGCTTGATGATGAAACGGGAACAAGTTTGGATCATACCATGGGAGGTCCATTAACTGATGCTGAATTTTTGGAGGTAATATCTCGCTTTTTGACTATTAATAATTATGAAATTGTAAAACCTTATTTATTAAGGACTCAAGAGAAAATAGAAAAAAATGAGGTATATGATTGCATAGCTGCGGCAAAGTTGCGTTTTGTTAGTCTTATTTCAAAGTATAATCAAACTGAGGCGTTAGAATGTTTTGATATTTCTACACGTTATCTTGTTGCATATGGATATCATAAAGATATAATTCTGTTACAGATTATGGATTCTTATAACGTTTTTTTTGAATCTGTTTCAGGAAATCCAGAGGAGGAACGGGATACAATAACAAAAATGACAATAGCTCTTTGGAATCATACTGATGGAAGAGAAACAAAGCACTTCTTAAACCGCTGGTTTGATAAATTGCTCAAAACAGATTCGAGGCATGCACTTGCATTTCTGTTTGAGTTACAAATTAAGTTTGGAAAAAGCTGGGTTGTGGAAGGTATGTTGCGTTCTGCTATAGAAAAATATTGCAATGATTTGGGCTTTTTGGATATTGTAATTGGACTGATTGAGTCGCTTCCAAATGATACAAGCCCGAGAATAATTGATGCATCCACATCTATATTCAGAACATTAGAGCAGATGTGCACAGGAGCAGATGTTGATGAAAGATTACTAATCAAGTCTCGGATGAAAGAATTTGTTATCAATATCGTTTCAAGATACAATATCCTTGATAATCCTTGGCCGGACAATGATTCGTGGAAAGATGGAAGCATTAAAGAATTTTTATTAACAGTTGAGGCAGCAGGATTTGAT